>R12__coassemble_379_pt1 | contig 18164 bp, 13 predicted proteins | sample R12__metabat2_high_PE_039 | metagenome-assembled genome bin R12 | reverse complement strand
AAACTCTGTGTCTCCGTGTCTCTGTGTTGTAAAAATGGATTTATAGAACCCACCTGTACAGCAGATAGACTATGCCTTGGCTACAGAAAGGTGACTGACGAGTAACGATTGCAAGAGGAATGAATCTATTGCATCAGCAACAGTGCCATATAGACTACAAAGCATATTGTGAGGACTGTTCCTTCCCAGCGCTCCATTGTATTTTTTGTGAACGAGAAGAACCACAGCAGGAGTGCTCCGAGGAACAGCGTTCCCAAGTCTATTGCGGAAATTCCCATAGGCGACAGCGGTGTAACGACAGCTGTGACGCCAAGCACCATTAGGATATTGAACACACAAGAGCCTATGACATTCCCCAAGGCCATGGAGGTGCTGCCTTTGCATGCTGCCACGACGCTGGTGGCGAATTCCGGGAGTGATGTGCCAGCACCGAGGATAGTGATGCCGATGACAGCCTCAGAGATGCCCATAGCCTGTGCGAATGTTGTGGCATGGTCAACGAAGAGATTGCTGCCGATGATGAGTTCGGCAAGACCGACAGCAATGGTGAATAGCGAGTAGTCGTAAATATGGAGGATGCCTTTGCGCGGTGTGTCAGGTGCTACGAGTTCTGTCTCCGCACCTTCTTTGCGTGCCTTGACGAGTGTGTAGGCTAGATATGCTGCGAAGAGCAGGAACATGAGTAGCCCTTCACCCTTAGTTAGTGTACCATCTATGAGCATGTATATGAGCATCAGCGTAGCGAGGAAAGCGAAGGGGAGATCACGGCGTATGGCCGCCATTGTCACTGACATCGGGTGTATCATGGCACATACACCGACGATGAGGAACATATTGAAGATGTTTGAACCTACGACATTGCCGACGGCCATGTCTGATGTGCCATTGAGGGCAGAGGCCAGTGAGACACAGAACTCAGGCATCGATGTGCCGAAAGCGACTATCGTAAGGCCGATAATGAGTTCGGGCATTTTGAAGCGTCGTGCCACGCGCACTGCTCCGTCGGTGAGATTGTCGGCTCCGCGTAGTACTATCGCTATACCTATTATTATATATATAAGGTCAAGCATAAGCTTTGAAGAATGAGAGTTTCAATAAATGAAGAAACAGTAAGTGCAACAAAAAAAGTGAAGAATGAAGAATGCTGATAGCCTTTGTGGCTTGTGGTGCAGCCCAAAAAGACAGCAGCTTTCATTCTTCATACTTCACTTTCTATCGCATATATATGTTTGGGAAGACTTACTCTTCCTCCTGACGGTCATCGACATTATCGCCCTCTGTTGGTGCGAGCGACTCCTTGAAATCGGTGATACCGGCATTGACGAGAATGTTGTACCACTGAATGAGTTTCTTGATGTCGCTATCGTGAACACGCTCACGGTCGAATGTCGGGAGCACCTCAGCGAAATAGTCGCGGAGCTCAGTGGCCGATGCCTTCTTGTAGTTGAGTGAAGACTCCTTTGACTCCTCTTTCTTTCCGAGATTCTCAAGCACCTGCCACAGAGGCACGTCCTCATCATCGGTGTACATGGCGATATCGGCAAGGCTGGTGACACGGTCACGTGCGAATGCCGGCATACGACGCTTTGCAGCATCGAGTGATTCTACTATGAGTGTAGCATTACCGCGGCTAACAAGGCGGTAGAGTCCTGGTTTGCCAGAGATGGCAAGGATTGTTTCTTTCATTATTGTCTGTTGTTATTTTTATTTGTAATAAGATATTGTTTCTTGTATAAGATGCTATAATGCCAAGCGCTATGGCATCAGGAACGAGTTGCTATGGCATAAGGGACGAAAGTTGTGATGCGATATCACGTATTCCATCGTTAACGATGACATAATCAGCACGCCGCACTTTCTCATTCTGTGGCATCTGACGATTGATCCATTCAAGAGCACGTTCGCGGCTGATATTGTCGCGTTGCATGATGCGCTGCACACGGACCTCTAATGGTGCCGTGACACACACTACGCTGTCAACATATTGCTCGAAGCCTGCCTCAAAGAGTATTGCAGACTCCATCCATGTCTGTCCAGAGCGTATAAAGTCTTCCGCGACAGCAGGATGGACGATGCTGTTGACAATGCGATTGTTATCCTCAGAGGCAAGCAGGAATCTGCTGAGCAATGCCTTGTCGAGGATGCCGTCAGGGAAGACCTCCTGCCCGACAGCCGCTGAAAGCCGACGCTGCAGTTCGATATCGCTGCGCATGAGTTGCTTGGCGTGCCTGTCACAATCATAGACTTCTATGCCATATATGCTGTGTAGGATGTCTGAGACATAACTCTTGCCGCTACCTATTCCCCCTGTCAGTGCATATTTCATTTTGCGATTAACAATTAGCAATTAACAGTTAACAATTAGCAATTAACAGTTAGCAATTAACAATTATGATTACCACAGGCGGTCAGCAATTAGCAATTGGCAATTATCAATTGGCAATTATCAATTGGCAATTATAATTACTGCATATTCTGTTACTGCTCTATGAGATACGATATCTGCGTCTCCGTTATGCGCACATTGCGCGCCGAGCGAGGAGTCTTCTGAATGCGCAATGCACACTTGTCGGTGGTACCATTCTCTGTCGTGGCATAGTCAGCCACCACAGTAAACTGCGATTCGTCAATATCACTGTATTGTGATGCGCCTATGGCATAGTGTACCTCTACCTGTGGTGGGAAGCATCGCAACACTTTGCCTACAGGGACATTGACAGGAGTCACCGGAACGGTTATCACCGCTTCTGTCATAATGTCCGGGCATAACGTCATAGTGACACGTGCTGGCACCATCTTCACAAAGCGAATCTTCTGCAAGTCAATGACGCGACGCAACGTATCAGAGAAATTACGGATATTCTGACGCACGGTAAAGACGCTACGTATGCTGTCGAGCACATGCTGTGATGCATATATCGTGACATTGGCCGGCTCGAACTTGACATCAGCAAGATAGAGATTATCCTGTGGGCGAGCAGTGCCCGCCAGCTTTACAGGCACGCTTTTGTGCAGCCCGTAATTAAAGTGGAAGATAATCTTCTCTGGCTTTGTCGCCACAACCTTTGTAGAACCGAACACCTGTGCCGTCAACTGCTTGATAAGGTCCTGGGAACTGATGGTACACTTGTCGTTCTCCTTTGCGTAAAGGGAGAAGGGCAGCTTTACCGTTTTTATTTTGTCGCCGAAGAAATATGATGCGAGAGCATAGCCCTTGTCGCGCACCGTCACCCGGACTTCTGACGTAGCATCATCCACGAGGACGACATTCTTCGGCACCCCGACAAGCTGCAGCGGTACTGTGACGTCACGTTCCATCGTATCATTTAGCACCGACATGAGCCAGTAAGCAGTACTTAACACGAGGAAGAACAAAAAAATGAGAAACTCCCTGTTGAAGGTATTAAACAGGAAGTCTCTGATTTTCTTCATTATGTCGCCAAGGTTATATGCCATCAGCTTTTGGTTAATCGGTTCTACTGCAAAGGGAGTTGGTAATTATTGATTGGGAGAGACAAACGATGTACAGCCAAAATTAGCAGGCTGCAAATGCAATGCGCTAGAGGAGATCCTTACATAACTGGCAATCACATACGGTATGATAATTGCTTATTACCAACTGCTGTTTGCCACTTATTTACAGAAAAGAGCTAATTGTATTATCGCTGTTCTGGCGCAGCAGCAAAGACGAATCCTTTGTCTACCTTTATTGTTACGCCTTTGGCAATCTCCACCTCAACGATGTTTGCTGCGAGATCAACATTCTTCACCTCGCCATGAACGCCACCGCCTGTCACAACCTTTGTGCCGGTGGTGAGAGCATTCTGGAAGTTACGGATTTCCTTCTGCTTCTTCTGCTGAGGGCGTATCATAAAGAAATACATTATGGCAAACATTGCCACAAGCATGATAATCATTGAGGTGCCTCCACCTCCTGCTGCCTGAGCAGCCAATACTGTAAGTGTCATGTTTTCTTATTCTTTGTTTTATTGTTTATTGTTAGCGATAGGTTTGAGCATTTTGCCGCTCTCATAGAGATAGCGTGCAATGGCATCGAGCATGCCATTGACATAGCGGCATGATTTCGGACTGCTGTAAATCTTTGAGAGCTCCACATACTCGTTGATAGTCACCGAAACAGGAATAGCGGGGAACGCCAGCATCTCAGCAATAGCTATCTGCATGATGACGACATCCATATATGCCAGTCGAGAGAAATCCCAGTTGCGTGATGTCTCTGTCATATAGCGCTGATACTCGTTGGCATTCTCTATGGTAGCACGGAAGAGTTTGACGGCGAATGTCTGGTCGTCAGGATCTTTGTATTCCGGCAGCAGTTCCTGGTCGGCACCTGCTTGTTGCTCAAAGCGCTTGATGGTCTTTATGACGAAGGTGTCAACCACCGTCTTGTCATCATTCCAATAGAGCGATTTCTCTTCAAGGAGCTGATCAATAGCATCATTGTCACAGATGAATGCCTTATACATCTTCCGCCAAAGGTCGCGGTCCTGTGCATAGTCAGGCGCTTCTGGCTGCTCTATATATTCTAAATAGGTGTCGCATTTCAGTATATTATCGTATATGCCACGCACCACCTCCACATCGTCGTCCCATGTCTGATGCTGATGCTCACGCCATGCGGCCAATGATGTGTTCTCCTCCAACTGCAGCGCAAAGGCATTGTTGCAGAAACGTTCTGATGGTTTCGGGCCATCACCGCGCTCATAGCGTGCCATAGCAATTTCTGTGCGCTGACGTGCCACCCGTGTCACGGCCACGATGAGATCAAGCAGGCAGTGATACAGGTCATAAGCTTTGTCAAGACTGAAGAGCAACTCCTTCTCCGCATTCTCGAGATTATGATTTCCGTTCTGGTAATAGGCGTAGGTTAACTGAACGATTTTGATTCTTATAAGTTCGCGATTTATCATAGTCTAACAATGTCCGGCCGATGCCGTTTTATGTTTTTTTATTCTTTTCAAGATGCAAAAATATACAAAATACTTCATCTATGCAAGAAAATCACCTATTTTTCTACTTTTTTTAAGATAATAACTTGCCAGTATCAAAAAAATTATGTAATTTTGCACCGCATTTCGCAAAATCAAGCTTGGCGGCATCAATGTGTGCCGTCATTTCGTGTGGTAGTATCATCGCATATGCTGCCATTTCGTGTGATGGCGAATTAAGCAATTTTTATTAACTTAATTTAGAGTAACACAAAAACAGTAAACAATTATGTTAGAAATTAACGTAAAAGGTCAGAAGCGTACTGCATGTGGCAAGAAGGCTTCTAAGGAGATTCGTAAGCAGGGACTCGTCCCATGTAACATCTATGGTGTAAAGAAGGGCGAGAACGGTCCTGAGGCAATGGCTTTCGTTGCTGACTTCGCTGAGCTTCGCAAGGCTATCTACACACCGAACGTATATGTAGTAAACCTCAACATCGACGGTGAGGAAAAGAAGGCTATCGTCAAGGAGCTTCAGTTCCATCCAGTATCTGACGCACTTCTGCACGTTGACTTCCTCGAGATCACGTCAGAGAAGCCTGTTACCGTAGGCATCCCAGTAGAGCTCAAGGGTCTCGCTGCCGGTGTCCGTCAGGGTGGCCGTCTGGCACTCCTCATGCGTCAGCTCAAGGTTACAGCTCCTTACACACAGATTCCAGAGAAGCTTGTCATCGACGTTACAAATCTTGAGCTCGGCAAGTCTATCAAGGTTGGCCAGCTCCAGTTCGAGGGCATCGAGTTCGCTACATCTAAGGAGGTTAACGTATGCTCTGTACAGATGACACGTGCCGCACGTGCCGCTGCTCAGGCAGAATAATAATCGCCTACCCTACTGACCGAACAACCACACATCGGCACTGGAGCCCCAACAGGTTCTGGTGCCGTTTATTTTTATAGCATCACGATGACCAACGGTCGTAGGCGAGCAAATTATCTCCGAGCCCAGCCCTCCATAACAGCAAATTAGTCAAACAGATACACACAATATGGATAAATTTCTTATAGTAGGTCTCGGCAATCCCGGACCCGAATACCACGAGACACGCCACAACGCAGGATGGATGGTGGCCGACCGTCTGGCAGCAGACCTCGGAGCCTCCTTTGAAGACAAACGCTACGGCTTTGTGGCTGAAGCATCTCTGCGAGGCCGCAAGCTCTTCATTCTCAAGCCTACGACCTACATGAATCTCTCAGGCAATGCCGTGCGCTATTGGCTTGAGAAAGAGAACATCGCCACTGAGCGACTCTTCGTCATCGTTGATGAGTTGGCACTTCCTCTCGGCAAGATGCGACTCCGCGGCAACGGCAGCAATGGTGGACACAATGGTCTGGGACACATACAGCAGCTCATAGGGCAGAAATATGCCCGCCTGCGCATCGGTATCAGCAACGATTTCGCTCGAGGCGGACAGATAGACTATGTCCTTGGCAAATTCTCTGATGAAGAGAAAGAGACACTACTGCCTGTCATTGACAATGCCGTCGAGTGTGTCAAATCATTCGTCCTTGCAGGCATAGACATCACAATGAATCAGTTCAACAAGAAGTAGACCGGTAGGCGACAGCAAAACATCAGAAACAAAGCATGGAACAGAAAACTCTGAAGCATCAGGACACCGCCCGCCTCGACAAATGGCTTTGGGCAGCACGCATCTTCAAGACACGCACCGTTGCCGCCAATGCATGTAAGAACAGCCGCGTCAGCGTCTCACCCGTAGGCACTGACGGCTCTGCAGCATCAACGGCAGCTCTCGCCAAACCCTCGCGCACGGTGAAGTGCGGTGAGGTAATACACGTCAAGAAGGCTCCTGTGACCTATTCTTTCCGCATCATCAATGCCATAGAGAACCGCGTAGGTGCAAAGCTCATCCCTCAAGTCTACGAAAATGTCACTGAGGCAAAGCAATATGAGCTGCTCGAGATGTCACGAATCTCCGGATTCATCGATCGGCAGCGTGGCACTGGCCGTCCTACGAAAAAGGAGCGCCGGCAGCTGGACAATTTCAATGACACGCCTATCTTCGGCTTCGACGGAGAATATGACGATGATGACATGTTCGATTTCGACGAGTAATGGCGAGCCAGCAGACAAACGGGAGAGTGTGTAAAGTGACGAGTGAAAAGTGACAAGTGAAGAATGACAAGTGAAGAGTGCTGCCGCACGTTCTCCATTGCACATCAACTTTTCACTCGTCACTTTTCACTCGTCACTTTTCACTCGTCACTTTTCACTCGTCACTTTTCACTCGATACTCTTCACTCATCACTTTTCACTCGTTACTTTTCACTCGTTACTTCCTTACTTGATTCAAGTTTCGCAAGTTAAGAACCCCGAAGGGGTGACATAGCATAGCACAGGCGACCGAAGTAGTGCCTTTAGGTAGTGCAAACCCTGTGTATTTGATGGTATTCTGTCCTCTGAGCCCGTGCCGCGTGGTGCCGTGTAACAAATCCCCTTGGGGGGCAAATGCCCTTGGGGCAGGGCGGCATAATACGAGCCTTTTATGTCGCACCTACGGCGCTCATAGATAATGCGGCTTCTATTACGTAGGGCTCGCGCCCTACGCTATGGTATGCCGCGCTTTCAGCGCTCTCATGCAACTTGCGAACCTTGAATTACTTGATTATAAAAGTATTCAGAATGGATTAATCATAAGGGTGCAACGAGCGAATAAATCACAAAGTAAATATTAGAAAATAGAAATGGTGAATGGGCATGTTAAAGTCTTTATGCTTACAGTAGACAAGACTCTCGCCATTACTTTTTCTTCAAGAGCTTCTTTAGTTTCTTCTCTGGAAGGACAAGTGAAGCGAAGCCAAGGCGGCGCATCTCATTGGCTACATTGACGGCATTGAGGCGTGCGCCATAGATGGAGTTGTGCGTATGGTCGTGCTGATAGTATGCGGCAGCCTTCTCCTTGCCTATCTTGTCGAGGGCGTCTGCCGTGATATTGTGCAGATCAAGGAAGAGCACTCCCGTGGAATCCACGACCTCACGGTACCATTTGCCATACGTGTCGTTGCGTCGCTCGATAGCCGGTTTGCCGTTAGCCTGTGTACCGGGCCATTCATTACGCGGTGTGAGAGAGACAAGCACCGGTGTGCCGCCCTTCTCCTTAACATCTGTGATGAAACGACGGAGATACCATCCGAAGCTATAGACCATCTCGTTGACCTTGTCGGCGGCACGAGTATAGACGTGGCAGGTGTCGTAGGCATACGGCAGCGTGCCGCGGTCCTTGCCCTTGCCTATCTCGCCGATATCGTTATGTCCGAACTCTATGAGCACAATATCGCCAGGCTGGATGGAGTTATAGACAAGTTCCCAACGTCCCTCGTTCATGTATGAGCGTGTGGAGCGCCCTGCCTTGGCACAGTTGACGGGCGTGCATTGCAGGGTGTCGAAGACCTCCTTGGCAAGCTGTCCCCAGCCAACCATCTCGCTTGTACCGTCGATCTTCACCGTGGAGTCTCCGCAGATGAATACTGCAGGTTTGCCGGCAGGACGGTTGACAGGAAGCACCTGTGGCTTGAGCGGCTTGAGGAACGTCTTCAGCGGCTTGTAGCCTTCGCCCATGGCCTCGGGTGCTGGTTCCTGGGCATACTGTATTGCGAGTGCAGCAGCATAGGCGTTGTTCTCTGCGCCAAACTTCGAGGTGTGTATCTTGTCCAACGGTGTGAACATGCCGTTGGTCTTCCACTTGCCAAACTGCTCAAGGCGCTGGGCGGACATTTCCTCAAGGTCTATCCATGGCACCTGCATCTCCTGAGCCACCTCTCTGCCCCAGCGGGTGATGGTCTGCATCTTGCGTGTGATGTGTCCGTCAGACTCCCATGAGTTGCGTGGCGTTAGTGATGCTATGATAGGGAATGCCCCGCGGCTGCGCACCTCACGGATGTAGCGGCGCATGTATTCTCCGTAGCTGTAGATGGTGTCCTTGCGACCTTCCCATGCCTTGTTGCGTGCATCGTGGATGGTGACGTACATTATGGTGTCTGCCGACGTGCCGGGTATTGAGTTACGTGCTGTCCATGTGTCGTATGGCCCGTTGTCGTTGTGGCCAAGCTGTATGATGACGTAGTCGCCCTTTTGTATTCCTTTGAGGACGTCAGGCCACAAGTCATTATAGAATGTTCTTGACGATGTGCCGCCGAGTGCATGATTCTCAACGCTTATGCGGCTCTCATCAAACCAGTTGTGGGCGAAGAATCCCCATCCCCACTGTCCGTTGTCGCCATTGCCTTTTGTACCGGTGCGCATGGTGCTGTCACCGATGAGGAAAAGCACAGGCTTGCCGTTACGACGTGATGAGCCGGCAACAGGACGGGCGTAAGGATTGAACTCTCCTCCGCCTTGAGCGGCTTGAGCCGACTTGTTGGCTTTTAGGTAATCGTCAACGGATGTATCGTTGATGCCGTTCTCATCAACACGCTTGCCGTTGGCACCATTAGCGTTGTTGGCGCCATTAGCATTGTTTGTGCCATTGCCCCCTTCCCCATCGAGGTTGTATTGCTCTTCGTTGCGGTCTTTTATGCGCTCGTTGACGATGGCATCGCTCCATGCCTTCAGCCGCTGATACTCCTCCTTGGTGATGCGCATGAACGAGCCGTGCTGCGGACCGTTGACGCCCTTGATGTCCTGAGGCGAATGGAAGTTCTGCATGTTCTTGTCGGCACGGCAGATGCGATAGCGGTGCGGGCGTGACGAATACTCCTGGTATGCCACGAACCATGTGCCGTCAGGCGCAGGGTATGCCGATGGGCCTTCACACTTGCGATTGCCCTCGAAGTTGATGTAGTCGTCGTTGGTTGGTGCCGGCCACGGCCCTAAGAGCTTGTCGGAGACCGATGCGAAGATGCCAGGCGTGCCGCCTTCCTTCTTTATCATCATGTGGTAGCGGCCGTCAGAAGGGAGATAGTTAATGTCGGCATCGATGGTGGCGTAGCCCCAGTCGAAAAAGAGTCGAGGCTGCGTAAGCTTAGTGAATGTCTTGTCGGCATAGCTGTAATAGCAACGGTCGTATTTCTCCTCAGCACGATTGAGCATAGAGTAGTAGATGAGATATCCGCCACGTGAGCCGTCTGGCCACAGGTATGTCTCATCCCAGAATATCTGCGGTGCCCATACGCGCACAATCTTAGAGTAGTCCTGATAAGGCGTCGGTGCATCAGGGTCGCAGAATATCTGCTTGCCCTTGCGGAAGTCAAAGGTACGGCTCTTCCAGTTGATGAGATCATCGGAGGTATAGAGGTCTATGCCGAAGTTGCACCATTTCTCCGGCTTATTGAGACGCTTCTCACTTGACACCTGCATGTCTGTGGTGACCATGAGATAGCCCTTGCCATCGTATGTTCGGCAGATGAAGGCATCGCGTGTGCCGCCTTCTATGCGTGCGTGCTCTGCGGCAGAGAATATGGAGTCTCCTTCAAGAAGGTCGGTGTAGTTGAGACCATCCTGCGAGATAGCGTATGCCGTCCATTCTCCGTGGTCGCTCATGTGACAGTTGAGGTAGTATTCTCCACGCTGTGGATTGCCTTTCTGTGCGTTGGCGCAGAGGGCGGTGAGGAGACAGAGGACTGTAAGTATTTTTCGCATAGTGTTAAGGAGGTTAATGTGTGAGAGTTTATTAATGTTGCCCGATATCGAGCAAATGGGAAATACCGAATAATTGCCCCGACAGCGAGCAAATGAGTTTACTTTATGACAAGTTTGGCAGCCTTGAGATTAGGGGCAGAAGCAGTAATGGTGATCTTTGTCTCACGCTGAGTCTTTGCCTCACGCTGAGTCTTTGTCTCGCGCTGAGTCTTTGCCTCGCGCTGAGTCTTTGACTCACGCTGGGTCTTTGACTCACGCTGGGTCTTTGACTCAGGAGCGACGGCGGCGACATCCTTGCGTAGGATGGCGAGTACAGAACCGTTGTACAATGTGCGCGTGACGGCTGTCGGCAATTCATCCGAATAGATATCTCCGTTGTCAAGGGCGATGAGCTTTGCCTTGCCATTAACATTTACCGTCACCTTCTCGCTGGTTGTCTGCACACGGCGCCCCTTGCTATCAACAGCAATGATACGGACGTGGACGAGTTCAGAGCCATTATCCTCGACGACAGCACGCAGAGCGACAGCCTTGCCGGTTGTCTCTATCTGATGGCGTGCCACTTCGCGGCCGTTGTTGTATGCTACAGCGACAAGCTTGCCCTCAGCATACGGAATGTCCTGCCAGCGAATGAGGTTACGCTGCTTCGGGTCGGCAGAGTTCTGCTTGCGGCCAAGCGAGCGTCCATTTAGCAGCAGTTCCACTTCATCGGCATTGGTGCATGTGATGAGCTGGAGCTTGCTGCCGGCAGCACGGTTCCAGTGGTCAGACATACCGTCGTTGCCTGTCTGTATGCCGTTCCACATCATATCGCCCTTCTTGTCGATTACGGCGATGTGTACAACAGGCTCATCAGAGAGGATGCTCTTCATGAAATATGCCTTAGGCTTTGTCTCCAGCGAGATGTCGAAACATCCCTGTGCCCAGCCTTTTGCCGGCCAGCCTTGGCTCTCTCCGAGATAGTCAATGATTCCCCAGTATGCGAGTCCTATGACCTTGTCGAGGTTCATCTCGAAGAAGTTCGGTCCCATGGCCGCCATTGATGCCTCGCTCTGATAGAACTTCATATCCGGGAAGCGTCGTGCGTCGCCAGGGAAATACATATACCTATAATTATATGACTGCACATCAGTGGCGATGGCGAGGTCTGCAGGAATAGAGTCTGTGTCGAGGTTACGATAGCGTGGATGCATGGCCACGGTTGACAGACGCGATGAGTCATATCGTTTCATAAGCTCACGCATCATGCGATACTGCGTTACACCCCAATCGTTGAACGGCAGCGTGCTGTACTGCTGCAGCTCATTGCCAAAGCTCCACATCACGACGCACGGGTGATTGCGGTCGCGCTGTATCCACTCCGGTAGATCATGCTGCCATAGCGCAGAGAAGTCCCCCCGTCCTCCGGTGTATTGTATGAGCCACTTGTCATAGAGCTCATCTACGACAAGGATGCCGAGGCGGTCGCAGATATCCAGGAACTCAACGCTGTAAGGGTTGTGTGATGTGCGGACATGGTTCAATCCAAACTGCTTCACCATACGCAGACGCTTCTCTATGGCGTCGGGATACGCGGCAGCTCCAAGAGCGCCGAGTGTGTGATGGTTGGCATATCCCTTGAGCAACACTTTCTTGCCATTGAGGAGCAGGCCATGGTCGGGCGTAATCTCGATGGTGCGTATGCCGAAGGCAGTGGTGGCAGCATCGGCAACGGAGCCATCCTTTCGGAGTATCTCCACCTTTATATTATATAGGTATGGATGCTCAGTGTCCCACAGCTGCGGTTGATGGCCGATAGCATTGAGATCGATATCAGGCAACTGCAGCTCCTCTATTCTCTGCTGACGATGTCTCCGCATGCGCTGCTGAGAGTCGTATATGACAGAACCGTCGGGTGCAGAGATAGTGGTTGCTATTGTGATGCTGTCCTCCTTGATGGTGCTGCCGACAGAAGTACGCACACAGACGACATGGTTATCGCGTGTGGTGACATAGAGCGGATGGCGTGGTAGCCACACGTCTTTCGGCCTTGTGACAAGATAGACGTTACGAAACAGTCCGCCGCCGGTGTACCATCGAGAGTTGTTCGGCTCACGTGTATCAGCCTTTACGACAATGGTGTTGTCAGCGCCATACTTCACTACGTCGGTTATCTCACACTCAAAGCCCACATATCCGTAATCTGTGCCTCCGACATGCTTGCCGTTGACAAAGACATCTCCGGTATAGAGAAGTCCCTCAAAATCAAGGTATATGCGCTGGCCTTTCAGCGAGGCATCAATTGGAAGCGTACGACGATATGTGCCGATGCCCATCTCCTTGAAACCACGCGAAGACAGACGGCTCTTGACGTTTGCACCGGCATCGCTGTTGTCGGCTTTCTCATCAGCCGATGGTGCCACCCATGGCTGTGCCACCTGAAAGTCATGTGGCAGGCGGACGGTCTGCCAGTCACTCGCCGTCGAGACATCGTTGAGAGGAGTGTCGCCATAGCGGAAATCCCATCCGTCAGCAAGCATCTGGCGTGTCGTCTGTGCACTTATGTTGAGTGCACAGACGATAGCAAGGAGTGTGAGTATCTTACGCATAATTATCTGTCGTTCATTTTGTGATTATAGATTCACCTTCTGTGAGGCAGTCTGCTTGCCATTGCTGATGCGGATGAGGTATGTGCCACGCGGCAGTCCCTGACGACGCAGGCGTGCTACAGCCTCAGCGTATGTCACATCAGAGAAAGCAGCGACCTCTGTTCCGGCAGTACTATAGACAGCGCAGTTGCCACGGAAGTCAGCCGTCATCTGTGTTATGCCCGATCCGCTGACAACCTTTATCACACCAGTGGTGAGTAGTGACGATGTGTCCCACATAAGTCCTTCAGGGAGCTCCTGCAGATCGAATGTAGGAGCGCCAGTGACAGTGCCGTTGCAATCGAATACGCGGATGTAGTCGCCCTCCTTTGGTGTCCATCCTGCAGTGCCTGTCTTGTAAGTGACGTGGATGGTGCCATTGATTGTGACGTTGCCATTAACCTTTATGAAAGCCCAGCTCTCAGAGACCTTGCCTGTCTTAGAGTTTGTGGTGATGGAGTCAGCCGCAGCCTTATTTATATAGATGTGTGAGCCGGCATCCGCCACGAGGTTACGCTGAATGCTGATGCTTCCGGTATTGCTCGTCTGCGACGCCGGAGCATTGGTGCCAGGACGCAGGCCACCACCGTTCTGCAGATTGAGACCATATATGAGACCGTTGCCACGGAGCTCACCGGCATCCTTCACATAGTTGATGGTAGATGTTGTCATCACAGATGTGGCAGCAGCCTTATTGAGTTTGACCGCTCCCTCCGAGACTGTCAGCGACTTAGCATTGGCGAGGACAGTCTCAGCAGAGATGGTCCATACGCCCGTGCCTTTCTTCACGACATAAGAACCGTTGATTGTTCCGGAGAATGTGAAGTCAGTATTCTTTGTTCCGATGGTCAGTGTGTTTGTGCTACTGCCGAAGTTACCACCGCTGTTGACGTATCCGCTTCCGGTGAGCGCACCGATAGAGAAGCTCTGTCCGTTGGTGTTAAACGGTATGTCGCTGGTGAATGCCGCATCGACATTGAGCGTAGCGTTAGGCATGCCCTTAGAGCTATAGAAGTCAAACTGCGGCTCGTATGTTGCCTTGCTGCCCTTCTTAGCATTGATTGTTCCGCTGAACGCGCTCCAATCGCCCTTCATAGCGCAGCGCACGAATGTAGAGTAGATATTTATCGTACCCTCACCGGTGAGCTTGCCGGTATAGTTGCATCGTCCGTCAGGATACCATATGCCGCTCTTGCCCTTTGGCACGACGATGTTGACATTGTCGGTCTCTGCCGAACCGCCCGTGCTGTTTGACGCCTGCAGAGTGACACTGCTGCCATTGAGCACGACGGTCTTTCCTGAGAAGTGAGCGTCCTGGAAGTCATAGACCTTACCCTGATTGATATATAGCGAGTCATAGTCGGCAGTGCAGTTGAGCTGCAGTGTGCCTGTACCGGTCTTGTAGAGGTTGCGGCTTGTGCCGTTGCCTTTCTTCACGCTGCCGTTGAGAATGAGGTCTGCTCCGCAGTTGATTGTGCCGCCGTCCTGTCCGATGAATATCGGGTGGGAAGCAGTCATGGCGTTGCTAACCTTCAGTGTTCCCTGCTTTGTGATAGTGATGCTGTTGTCTGCAGCACCGAGAGCACCATACTGTGTGCCATCGACATTGGCGAGTGTTGACGGTACGAGTGTTCCACCGTTGATGTATGTGCCTCCACTATAGGTATTTGTGTTCTTGATATTTACCGTGCCCATACCATTGACGTATAGCGGTATGTCGCCCTCGATGCTACCGTCACCCTGCAGCGTGTAAGTCTTTGTGTCGTTGGCGAATGTCACACTCGATGGTGTGAGGCTTGTAGAAACATCAACGGTGGTCTTCTCTGCCGTATCGTCGAAGACGACAGCATCTCCTGCAACGAACTTCTTGTCAGAAGAAGAGAAGTTCTCTGTTGTCATCATGTCCCACGCCGTTCCGTTGGCGCCTGTCCATACGACGTTGTCCTCTGCGCTACGGCTGTCAGCGATAGTGAGCGTTATCTTGCCGTCGGCATAGTCAAGCGAGAATTTCTTGCCAGTAAGACCTTCTACGATGATATCGTTGATATCGCCCGTAATCTCAGTAGCCTCAGCGAGGACGTATGTGCCAGGTGCCGCTGTGCCTGCTATCTCAAAGACAGGAGCGTTGTATGCTGGTCCGTTGCTCCATGTCTTCTTCTCGATGGAGATGCTGTTAGCCTTAATCTTGCTGCAAGCAGTGCCATCGACATTGAATACAACGCGTGAGCCGAAGCCGAGGTCGAGAGTCGTAGCCGTGATAGTGCCGACCTTCTGTCCGCCAGGGTATATTGCTGAGCCATAGTCAGCCTTGATGCCGGCATTGAAGTTGCCTCCGTCGGACATGAGCACAGCGAAGCGGTTGAGCCATACCTTAGAGTTTTGCATCGTGCCGTCAAAGAGCAGTGTACCGGCCCATATATTTGTCTCGCCGGTATTTGTGTTAATGTTGGCTGGCATATTGAGTATGCCGTCGCCCTGCTTTACCAGCATGGTAGAGCCAGAGAGCGGTGCGCCACTGAGTGTTGTGGTGTATGTCCCGTAGGTTATAGCCGTCTCCTTTGTGGTACACTCGCTCTCAGCAGAGCCAGCGACGATAGACGGTGCGTTGACGGTGATAATCTCCGGCTGTGCTCCGTCGGCAACTGTTGCCGTGATGTCAGCCCACTCAGAGATAAGGACGTGCTTGCCGTTGAGCTCTGTGCCTACTGTGCCGTTGTTACCGACCACCTCACGACCCTGTGTCGTGAGCGGCGGTGGTGCGATGGTGATGCCCTCGAGTTCGCCGAGGAAGTATGAAGCATGAGGCGGCTGATTGTATCCGCACATCTGCCATACCATGGCGTTGCGATACTGATGGTCATACCATAGCGAGTAGTTGCGCCATGGTGTCTCGGTAGTAGTGGTGTAGATGCGGATATTGTTAGCAGCCGTGCGCTCTATGACCTCCTCACGCCAGTCACCGTAGATATCGCCTTGATAGCATGGTGTGGCCTTTGTGCTGTTGTTTGAGTAAGCGCCAGATAATGAAGCCAGTGTGCCAACACCCGGCTTAGACACAGTGACGTTGTCGAAGCACTCCTCCTGCAGGTCGCCGTCCCAGTAGATGCGGAAGTTCATGCCAAGGCCATTGGTATTGACCGTGACATGATCGTTGGTGACAGTGGAGATAGGTGTGTCGTGAGCGCCATTGCCTATAGCTCCCGGAATATCGTTATAGAAGTTTCCGGCAAGAGCACGTCCGGCATCGCTGGTGTCGGTCATGCGATAGTATATCTTTGAGGTTGTGAGGTCGCGGTAGTTGTTGGCCGGTGCGTCTTCGTTGCAGAAGAATCCCTCCTGTCCGTGAATGTATGGGTTAAGATCGCCTACGTGGTGTGCATCACCATGTCCGAGGCCTGTGGTAGAGAGGCCTTTGCCGTTATCGTCAATGACCATCGAGCCCCATACTATCTCGTCGCGTCCGTCCCAATCGACATCGGCGATGGTGTAGTTGTGGTAGCCCTGCCCGTACCATGGCGAGCCGGCCTGATTGTTTGTCCAGCGCCAGCGCACCTTGAGCTCGTGTGTTGTAGCGTCAACGTCATACGCAATGAACTTATGGCGTGTGTAGATGCCTCGTCCGATGAAGATGCTCGGATGCTGGCCGTCAAGATATGGTGCTCCGAAGAAGTGTTTGTTTGAGCGGTGGCCGTAGCCGTCGCCCCAGGCAGTGTTGAGACTTGTCTCACCGCTCTCCAGTCGCTTCAGCGGATACTCTATGCACTGGTATGGCTTACCGGTGGCACCCTCGCAATAATACAGGAACTCATTGCCGTAGTATGTGAACCATTCTACCGAGCTCTCGCCCTTCGGTGTGCGATAGTTTGTCCAGTTGGTGCCGTTCTTTCCGTCAGCACCGATGGTGTATGTCGTGCCGTCAGCCATGTGTATGGTGGCGCCTTCACAGAGACGCATCACGGCCTCAGCCTTACCGTCGCCATCCCAGTCGTAGCCGACGATATTCTGCTCGTTGTTCTGGAAGTCGCCCATGTTCGGGCCACAGTTTACCCACCAGAGCAATGTGCCATCCAGCTTAAAGACCTCGAGGAGAGAGTATTCGCCGGAGGCGGCACCATTGATGGTAGGGCCGGCCTTCGGGTATAGCTGCGACGACTCCTCAGAGTTATCGAACTTCATGAGTATCTCCACCTCGCCGTCGCCGTCAACATCGGCACAGCAAGCGTCATTAGGGATATAGGTAGCTTTCAGCGATGCGTCATGGTGCAGGGTTATCTCCTTGTAGTTCTGAGCCTGCACACTGACAGCCTTGCACTCGCTCTGCTCCACGCCATTGGCGACAGCCTTCACGGTGTATGTGCTTGACTGTGAGCCGCTCTTGTCGGTGTAGTTAGACGTCTCGAGTGGTTCTGCGTTAACCTTTGCACCGTCGCGGTAGAGGTTATACTTCGTGCCATAGTATTCATCGGCATTGATACGCCAGGAGCAATATACGCCGGCAGTTGTCTTCACGGCCACAAGTCCGCGGTCGAGACGGTCGGTATTGTAGCGCTGGGCTACTGATGTGAGCGATGCTGTCGCAAGAAGCATCATCACGAGCAATGATTTACGGATATTCATATATGCAAGTTATTATTTAGCTAGTTAATTTTCTGCAAAGTTACAAAATTTATCCCGATGTCGCAAATATATTTATAGTTTTTTTATAAAAAGGTGTAAAAAACCTCTTCCGGAAGCCGGCAGATACAAAACGGAGTCTCACTGGTAGCCAATGAAATTTTCATTTGATGCTTTTGTAAATTCTATTGGCTACCAGTGAGACTCCGTTTTGTATTTGGTCTATCTGTGATTGGATTTCAGTGCGATAGTGCATTCGTATGGGCAATGATAGACGTGTTGGCTACGGTAGCCAGTAATTAGCCCCGAAGGGGCGGC
>R12__coassemble_344_pt1 | contig 19021 bp, 16 predicted proteins | sample R12__metabat2_high_PE_039 | metagenome-assembled genome bin R12 | reverse complement strand
TCTCTTCAATCTTCTTGTCGAGGTTGGTGCGGCGGATGGTTGACGGAGCATCTTCGAAGTTCAAGGTCAGTTGGTCCTTGGAACGGTCGAACCATTGTTGTAGATGCTCGGTGTATTGCTTTTGCTGCTTTGCCATCTCAGCACTAAGGTCTGTCTGCTTTACATACATGTAGTAGTAGATTCCGGACTCAAGGGCAGTCTTGAGGTTGTCGTTAAGAGTCTGGAGGTCATCGCTGCTGACACTGTTCTGGTAGAGATTGTCCTTGACATGAGGGAACTGCTCTATGAAGTCATTGAAGGAGACAGGCTTGTCAACCATCGTGCCGTCTTGCTTCAGCTTGACGACAAAGAACTTGCTGATAAGGCTTTGTCCCTCGCCGTTTGTCTGGCTACCGTAAAGGAGATAGTAACAGTAGGCCTTGGGAAACATGTCATTGCGCACCACCATGGCCTGGTTCTTCGGTACTGAGGCGGTGAGCTTCGTGAGCCAGTATTGTATGATGGGGTGCAGGTCATAGAGCGGCTGGAACTGCGACCACTGGTGGTTGTTGTTTTTACGGGAGTCAGCGATGGACAGCTTCAAGACCTCCTTGTCGCATGTGAGGCGGAAGACGTTGTCGGCAGGTATCGCTTCCTTTGGCATATCGAAGAGCACTTCCTTCAACTCCTTGTTGTTGGTAATCTCGATATATGGAATGCTGGCTGCGGACTGCACTATGGCATCGTTCTTCTCCAATCCGCCAGGGATGCACTTCAGTTCTGTTACAAGTTCGGTGTAGAATGCCATGTCACTCGGAAACAATGACAGACGTGGCTCGTACATCTCCTTATGCTCCACGGCAGGAGTGGTAGCCTTCTTCAGCAGAGCGAAGAACTTACCTTTCTTTGCAGGCTTGACTTCTTCCTGCTGTGCCGGTGCATCGTCAGCTTTCTCCTCCAGGTAGTCATCGTTATGGTTCTGCATGGCCTTGATGGTGGCGTTGACCTCCTTGTCGGGGCTATACAGACCTGTGACGAACTGTGCATCACCGAGGGTGTTGTGTACCTCTTCCTCCTTCTCCTTGAGCTTCTCGAGGATGCGCACATCGCTGCGGACATCAGGGTTCTTGCTTCGTGCTATGAGGTAGTATATCTGCGGATCCTGCGTCTGACCGTAACGGTCGATACGTCCGTTGCGCTGGTTGAGGGTGATGATAGACCATGGTAGGTCGTAGTTGAACATGATATGGCAGAAGTAATGGAGGTTGACGCCCTGCGAACCGGAGTCGCTGGAGATGAACACTCGAATCTTGCTATCGCCACGGGAGAAGTCATCGACCATCTCCTCCTGCTCGGTGTCTGTCAGGCCGCCATGGAAGAGTACCACCTGCTCGTCCTTCATGCGGTAGTCGTCCATGAAGCGTTCCTTGAGGTACTTCATGGTCTCTATGCGCTCGGTGAAGATGACGATGCGTTCGTCAGAGGTCTTTCCCTTCCATTTCAACTGTGCGAGTTGCTTCTGCAGAGCTTTATAGCGGCTGTCGTTGCCCATGGAGATGATATCGGTGAGTGACTTCTCTATCTGACGGAGCACATCATCGTCGGCATCGGTCTTCTCCATGCGGTTGCGCACAGAGGCAAGAGCTGCCTGCGGTGATGACAGGAAGCTCTTGAAGAGTGAGAAGGCAAAGAGTGTGTCGTTCTGGTCAGCATTCTTGATGGCGGTGAACTTAAGGTTCTGCTGTAGGTCGAGGAGTGCTTCCTCTACCTCTGTCATCTCCACCTCTACGTTGTGAATCTGACGCTCACGGTAGTTGCTCTTGACCTTGGCATCGGCAATGTCGTTTTTGAAACGGCGGACGTAGTATTTCTCCACATCCTCCTTGGTGTATTCGCCGCTGCGAGGTATTGCCGTCGGCTCCAGCATGTTGATGAGGTTGGCAAAGGACTCTGGCGTGCCGTTATGCGGCGTGGCACTGGTTAGAATCATGGAGTCGCAGCGTGTGGCAAGGAACTGAGCGAGGTCGCCACGGTAGCTGTTGGCATTGGCTACGGTATGGCACTCATCGATGACGATGATGTCCCAGTGGGTCTTCTCTATCCATGCACGGTACTTGCCGTTGTTCTTCAGCGTGTCGATGGAGATGATGGTCTTGTCATAGTAGTCGAACGGGTTCTTGTTCATCGGTATCTCCGCACGTATCTGGTCAACGCCGTAGGAATCGAGACGCATCAGCGGTATGGCGAAGCGGTTCATTATCTCCTCCTGGAACTGTGCCAGGATGCTCTTCAGGGCACAGACGAGGATGCGTTGACCTCTGCCACGACGTATCATCTCAGCAAGGAAGATGCCTACCTCAATGGTCTTACCCAGACCGACACCATCGGCGATGAGCAGTCGGGGACGTGGTAGCTCCAGAGCCTTCAGTGTCGGCTCCAGCTGATACTCGTTGACATCGAAGCCACCACGGTCGGCAACGGTGATCTTCTGCGAGAAGAAGGCGTTGTTGCGTATCTGCGTCTCTATGAGCAGACGTGTCTTGCGGCAGTCACCATCGTCAGGGACAAGTAACGTGTTGACGGGATTGACAATCTCTATGTCACGGTCAATCTCGGTATCAAACGTGTAGTGATGGTTCTTGACAAGTTCGCTGATGCCAAGACAGTAAAGTATCTTGCTATCTTTTCCGTTGTCAACGACCTTCTCAATGAGGAATTCCTCATCCCTCACTGTGATACGTTGTCCGGCAGAATAGTTCGTTTGCATGGGTTATGTAGGTGTAGTTTGAATTAGCTTTAAGTTAAGTTGTCAATGCGATGTCACACATACGTGCATGCGCATAAACACGTGCAAAGTTATGAAAAAATTTTCAAATAATGTACCTGCGCACGTAAGAAATATGCAAAAATACCTAAAATTTATACTTATTTGTGAAATTTACTAGCGAATCATTGCTTGTCTTTCTCAAATTTTATGCCTTTGTACAATTCTATAACGCCATTTTTCGACTTCGGAAGGACATGAACACGCACACCCTTGATGTGTTTCTTCGGATCAAAATCATCTACATCATCAACGGCGGATGATATAATCTCAATTTTTGCTGTGCCAATATATGGTAATTCCACCTTGTCGCCAGACTGAAGGTGGTAACGGAGAATCTCCGCAAATTCGCACATCACAAGCTTGCAGTCTGCAACGGTGGCAGAGCAGTTGCGCTCAATTTCCTTCTCCAGCTGGTCTGTAGTGATGGTGTTGTGATGCAGAGCCTTGGCCACATATTTGCCATACGACTTCTGTGTATGGTTGCTCACTTTGTGTAGTTTGTATCGCATTGTATTTCAACATTATAAGTTTGTTGTTATTATTCGGTTCTTTTGACGAAAAATTTACTAGCGAATTTGTTGCTAGATGTATGCTTTTGCACAAAATTTACTAGCGAATTCTGAGCGAAAAGTATGCACTCGTCCCAGAAGAAAATATCTTTCGCGGGTGCAAAGTTAACCGTAGGTTGTTCCAAATCGCGGTACAACCTCAATAAAATTTAGCTTTTTTGAAATAAAATGATAAATTTACAACCAAAATCCTTGCGAATTTCAACAGAAATGTGTACTTTTGCACTTGATAATTGCATCCAGAGTAGTCGTTTTGACTCACCAACCGAGCAAGCAGCGAGAGCAGAGGATAACAAGCTCGCTTGATTATCTTATGCCGAGTCGCGTACGAGGAAGACCGAAGGTCAACCTCGTTCATAAAAGTAGCCACGGTGGTCTTTTGATGCGTAAGTTTAATCCAACTTAAAAATGTACTTTTATGATCAAGAACATTTTCGTGAGTGTTAAAAGGGCAATGTTTGCCAAGTATTCAATCTTTAAGTATGCTATGCGTATGCATGGCAAGACAGATGATGAGATCCGTGCCATCGTAGAGCATGAGCGTGGACTCAGAGCATGGTGCTCTCATCGTTCGTACTACCTCGCTGCACTTCGCCATGAGTGCGACAGACGAGGGCTTGCTTACATCCACTAAAAAATTGTCGCTCTGCATCAACCACGAATGCAGAGCGACAATTGTATTAAAGAGAAAGTTTCTTACTCCATGCAGATGCCACGGAGTGTCAGTCCGCTGTAACGGTCGGTATACTGATCGTTACATGAAAGGTATCCGTTGTAGAAGAATAACTGACATGCACTGTCATCATTAGATGATACATAGCCGGAAGCTGTCCAATACCATCCGTACTCATTAAGGTCACTGCCACCGTCAAATCCTGCAGCAGGAAGGAAGATTGACTTGCTTGTATCCTTCTTGTTCGTAAAGATATAACCTGCTCTACCTGATCCCTGGTAGCTGCTTGTCCATGTACAGATGGTGTTATCAATCAGTTCCTGGAACTGAGCACATGTAGGGGTTCTCCAACGGCCGCCCATATTCTCACGTACTGCATCATCAGCGAGGTCAAGGACTGTCTTACCATCTGAAGAACTTCCCGTCCATGTATATTTTGTGTAAAGACCTGTCGAAGAGTTGTACCAACGATAATTGAGATACTCATAGTCACTCTTCGGAGCGAGCTCTCCCCAAGCAAAGTATGAGCCACAATCAGTAACAGATGTAGCACCGACATTCTTCGTTGCCCACTTTATGCCGCTTGGAAGACCGAGGTCAACATAATCATGGCCGTTGTAGGTCTCAGAATACACATCGTCGTCAGAGCCCGTTGCCCAGTCGGTGACGGTAGCTGTGAAGGTAATGACATCGTATGTGCCGACAGAAAGAATGAAGTTGTAGTTGTACTTCTTGCCCATCTGAAGGTTTGGCTGCTCAACGACGCAGGTCTTGGCGTTGGAGCCGGTGAAGTCAGCGATGACCTTGCCATTCTGCGATACGGTGTACTCAACGGTGAACTCGATGTTGCCCGTTGTCACAGGAAGAATGTTCCAGTTCTCAGAGCCAGAGTTGACAGATGATGTCTGTCCGAAGGTCTGTGGCACAGATGCAGTGTAGGCATAGGTCGATGTCTTGCTGTTGTCAATGCTCCATGAGCCTTGACCACCTGTTGCTGTGGCGAAAGAGTAAGTACCTGTTGAAGGAGTCTTCATCTTCACACCTACGAGCTTGTATGCAAGAGTCTGAGCTTTGTCCTCTGCCTCTGCACTGATAGCCACCTTTGAGGTAAGGTGCTTGAAGGTCAGTGGATAAGGAATCTGCTTCTCTCCAGACACCACCGTAGCAGCTACGAGGTCTGTCTCACCGCCCCAGTCAGTGTATGTGTAGGACGGAACGGCATTGCCGTCGAAGGTCACGGTACCCTCATTGCTGATGGCATAGAAGCTGAGGTTGCTGTTGACCGGCCAGTAGTGGTTGATGGCAGAACGGAACTGCGCTGTGGCATAGTCGTACTTGAACTCCTCCTGGTTGAAGAAGGATGTCTTCTCAGGGTTGACACCAGTTACGTAGAACTTGTCAAGAGAGTTGATGGTTGCACCAGAACGTGTAGTTACAGCATTCTGAGTGTTTGTAGTGAATGATACTGCGGTTGATGATTCTCCGTTGGCGTTTGTGCTTCCGGTGAAATCATCATCCTGTGAACATGAGGTCATGAGACCTGTGACGGCTGCGAGAGCCGAGAGAAATAGAAATTTCTTCATTTCGCTTTGTGTTTAAATGATTGAATTGTAAGACCTTAAGACATAAGGCTATTTTACAGGGATATCATGATTAATAGTATCTCCCCAATTGTCAAGATTAATGTCGAAACCACTTACTGAGTCACGTTTGTTCGAGATTGTAGTGTCATTAGATTCATCCCAACCACCAATATATCCACCTTCGTTGTGACAGGAACAGTCATCCTCAGGCCATTCGTTGTCACACGAAGGGAACAATAACGTGATAAGCAGTAGAGACAGTAATAACGTGGGTAAACGTATCATAACATTTGTTGATTTGTTCATTGAAGTACGATAACACAGGTATTACGGTTCGCCTCATTAGGTGTGTAGTCATCAATGCCGCCACGGCTCATGGCTTTCATCTGACTCTTCTCGATGCCTCGCTTGATGAGTTCCTTGGCAATGTACTTGGCGCGTGCCTTGCTGAGCTCACGGTTTATCTTATCATTTCCCGTAGCACTGTCAGCGGCACCGGTGATGCGGATAGTGAGGTCTGTACCTTTGGCTATCTTTGCTATCTCGTCAAGGTTGCTAAGTTGTGCCTTGTCAACGAGCTCGTTGGTATTCAGCTTGAAATAAAAATACACTGGAACACCGATGGCAATGGAGTCTGTCTGGTTTTCGTCCATATTCTGTCCACGACCGTCAGAATTATCTCCGCTTGCTCCTGCGAGTGACATTCTGTATCTGAGGGAGTTAAGCCCGCTGTAGTTATTCTTTGAGTCAATATTGGCGGAGAGCGATGAACTCGAATTTCGGCACTCTTCAAGGGCTGCATGCAGTGTTCCTAACTCGTCAATGAGATAGTTGTTCTGCTGAATATACGGACGTGCATCAATGACCTTCTTCCACCCTATCTTACCAATGGTGAAAGACAGTCCGGCTGAGACATTGAGCATGTGGTCTCCGAACTTTGTTGACGTATTGACAGCATCGAAGTTCTTCAAGGTACTCATTCCACTGACCTCGGCAACAAGATGAAGACGATCACAGGCATGGTAGCGGAGTTCCACACCATAGCTGAAGGCAAAAGGATGACTGCCACTGATAGCACCAGGACAGTTGCAGTTGCTGTACCAGTCGGAGTTGTGTATCATGCCGATACCTACAAAGGGAATGACATCCCATCTGGAAATGCCGTTGTCATCCTGTTGGAATGTGCCGGTGATGTTATACATGAAATCTGCATGGACAAACTGATAGTTCATCTTCTGCAGATTGGCATTCTTGAACTGTAGTCCCTGAAACTCTACGCGACCACCGATAGACGGCGTGAACCACTTACCAAGACCGACCTGAAGGACCGGCATGGTACGGTCAAACACATCACCACAACCGATGGGTGACCCAAGGAAAGCAGAAGCCCCGCCCTTTACTTCTAAAAACCAATTATTACCCCAGTTGGCTGCTTCGCTTACGCTCTTGAGATATGTAGGTTTCAACGGCATCAACAGGCTTGCATCGCCTACCGGAACCTCTTTGTACAGGCTGTCAGCAACATGTATTGCCTCTGCCTTGATGCCCAACACTGAGAGTGAGAGCATCATGAGAAATAGAATCTTCTTCATTCTTTGTTCGTTTGTATTCTTTTTATCTGTGCATACCCTGTGACTGCTCCCTCTGCTGAAGGAGTGTGTCACTGATAGCAAATGTGACTACGATACCACTGCCGACGGCATGGTACGCTGCCTTTGCCGTAGTCGCAGTGTCCACCACATTGTCAACATATACAGGTGTTTTGCCTTCTGGAAGTGGAGATACTTTTCGGAATCCCATATCTCTTTCCGTAAGGCCTTTTCCCTCATGTTTGGCAACATAGTTGGACTCACGGCTGTTGCCACGAAGAACATCTGCCACCTGCAGTCCTGTAAATGAGGAGATAGCCTTGCAGAGTTGTAAGGTCTGCTTGGCTGTTCCCTCATGCCCAGGAATGGGTACGAGGACGGAGTCTCTCGGTATCAGCGGAATCATGGTTTTGGCAGCGCAGTCAAGTGCGCTTTTGTCACCAATCTTCATCTGTCTTGCAATATCTCTGTTGTCACCCTCATAGTAATGAGTGGCAGAGAATATCTGGACACCATCAACTCGTATGGCAGCAGGGTTCTTTTGTGGGACAAGTGCTCTGTTAGCGGTGAAACCGAGGCTGCTCCGTTTGCTTGGCGGCAACCTCCTGTGCTTGCTCCTTAATCTCAGGCTTCTGCTCCTGAGTCTGGGTCTCCTGCTGTGTCACGGCAGCAGATCTGCCCTTCTCGTTACTGAAGGCCTTTGTGAAGGTCTTATTCTGCTCCCTTACCTCAGAGAAATCTGCCTCCCATCCGTCCTTCTCCAACTTCATCTGCACGGCGTCGATACGCTGATTGATGAAAGAAGAAGACCTCTTGACATCCATGAGGACGGTCTTGATGAAATCCGGGCTCTCGTGTAACTGGTCAAGCCATGATTTCAGGTAAGCTGCAGAATCGCTTTTGACGTGCTTCTCCATTCCATGCTGTGATGAAACGAGTGCTGCTGTAAGCTCGGCAACGAGTTCTTCACGGGAATAGGCAGCTGACGCATAGGTAGCACCTGACTGCAGTCTGCCAAGTCTTGACTCTGCTCCGGAGGCATGGCTCATCTCATGGAGAAGGTTTGAGTAAAAGCTCTCACCATCAATGAATTGCGACTTCTCTGGGATGACTATTTCATCCTTGGAAATTGAGTAGTATGCATCGTCTCCACGGGTGGGTTTGATAGGACATACATAGAGGTCTTTCTCTATCATCGCATCGATGGCAGGAAAGTCCTTCATGCCCTCACTGGACTGGAACTTCTGACAGTCGGTCTCGTCAAGGAACTTCTGGTACATCTCAGGACGTGACTCCTTCAGATTCGTCTGGTCCAAATTAAAAATATTACTAAAATAGGAGCGCAAAACGCTGTATATCAGTGCATATACAATTTGTGCGTTTGTTGCGAGCAACAAATAAGCAACAAATTAGGGAATTTATGGTCAATGTAAGGAAGTAAAGAGAAACACATCAATTTAATTTGTTACTCGGCATAAATTGGTGCTTGTTGTTCGTGTACTTGACATGAAGGGGGTGTTGAAATAACTATCCCTTCATAGGAAGTAACAAATTGCCATACCTATAATCGGTAAAAGAGAAGACTATGCTTTGGAATGAATGATGAACCAGATTGTTGTTTTGACAATCTGGTTTCACAAACCGCATTCATAACAACAAACCAATACCCCAAAATGATAGAGTGGTTTTGATGGCATCGCGTTTTGCGATGATAGGCAGAACCTCACCGAACGTTTCGTTCTGGCAGATGAATATCAGAGATAAATAATGCGTTTATGAGCAGAAAAATGTCAGCATAGATGCCAAATCAGTGCTTTTGAGGCAGAAAATCAAATAAAATCGCAGATTTTTATTAAAAACTTTCGCAAAAAGAAATTTATTTCGGAGATTTTTGCTATATTTGCACCATAATTCACGTGAATATGGAAGTCAAAAAACTGAATCGACTAAAAGTCGTCATGGCAGAAAAGGATTTATCCAATATGTGGTTGTCCGATAGGTTGGGAGTCAGTCAAGCGACTGTTTCCAAGTGGATGACCAATTTCTCTCAGCCCAATCTCGAAATGCTCATCAAGATCTCGAAGGTGCTGAATGTAGATGTCAACGACTTGATCCGTCCCGAAGAAGTAAAAATCGACGCAGAGGCCTAACGCCTGCTGCGCAACCCCAGTCAACCAAGAATCTCAATGGAAACCAAGCAATATAACGCTCTTTTCTCCTTCATCTGGAACATTGCTAACGATGTCCTTGTGCATGCCTTCGAGAAGGGAGACTACAAGAAGATAATCCTGCCGTTCATGGTGTTGCGCCGTATCGACGTACTCCTTGAACCGACGAAGCAGGCCGTGCTCCAGAAGAAGGAGTTCTGCGACCAGCATAACCTCGTTGATTATACACCGTTCCTCACACAGGTGACTGGCTATCCATTCTACAACACCTCTGCCTTCACCATGCGGACGTTGAAGAACGAGATAGATCCGCAGCGACTGAAGATGAACATCATCGAGTACTTCAATGGCTTCTCGCAGGACGTGCAGGACATCATCGACAAGTTCAAGCTACGTCAGCAGGTGGACAACCTCACAGAGGCTGGTCGCCTTGGCTCGCTCCTGGAGAAGTTCACCGATGAGAACATCAACCTCTCGGTAAAGCCTGTCATGGAGGAAGTGACCGAGAAGGACGGCACAAAGCGGATGGTGGAGCGTCTGCCAGGACTCGACAACCACACCATGGGCACCATCTTCGAAGAACTGCTCCGTAAGTTCAATGAGGAAAACAACGTGACCGAAGCCGGTGAGCACTTCACGCCCCGTGACTATGTGCGTCTGCTCGGACAGTTGGCGGTGGAGCCTATCAAGGACAAGATTGCCGACAACACCTACACCATCTATGACGGTGCATGCGGCACTGGCGGCATCCTTACCATTGCCCAAGAGGAGATTGAGGACTCGACAACCACACCATGGGCACCATCTTCGAAGAACTGCTCCGTAAGTTCAATGAGGAAAACAACGTGACCGAAGCCGGTGAGCACTTCACGCCCCGTGACTATGTGCGTCTGCTCGGACAGTTGGCGGTGGAGCCTATCAAGGACAAGATTGCCGACAACACCTACACCATCTATGACGGTGCATGCGGCACTGGCGGCATCCTTACCATTGCCCAAGAGGAGATTGAGCGAATTGCCAACGAAGAAGGCAAGCGTGTCCGCACCAGCATCTTCGGACAGGAACTGCAGCCCGATACCTATGCCACCTGTAAGGCTGACCTCATGATCTCGGGCAACATCTCGAAGTTTACCTATCGCCTGGGCACCGTTGACCATCAGTACATCGCCTTCGGCTCTACCATCAGTCAGGACGGGCATGCCGGCGAGACGTTTGACTTCTGCATCTCCAATCCTCCCTTCGGTACACCTTGGAAGGAAGACCTCAAGAACTGGGGCTTCGGCGACAAGAAGGAAGTGACCGACCCTCGTTTCTTCGATGGCGTGACAAGTTTCATCCCTGACATCGGAGATTGCCAGATGCTGTTCCTTGCCAACAACGTGAGCCGAATGAAGGACACTCCACTCGGCACTCGTATCGTGGAGGTGCACAACGGCTCCTCGCTCTTCACGGGCAACGCTGGTGGCGGCGAGAGCAATCTGCGCAAGTATATCATTGAGAACGACCTCCTGGAGGCTATCATCGCCATGCCGGAGAAGGATTTTTATAACACTGGCATCTCCACCTACATCTGGATTGTCACCAACCGCAAGGAGGAGCGTCGCCGTGGCTATGTGCAGCTCATTGATGCCAGCAATATCTGTTCGCCGCTCCGCAAGAACCTCGGTGAGAAGAACTGCGAGACGACAGAGGCCGACCGCAAGCGTATCCTCCAGCTTCTCATGGACTTCAAGGAGACTCCTGAGAGCAAGATATTCAAGAATGAGGAATTCGGCTACTGGCAGGTACCCGTCATGCGCCCGAAGCGTGACGACGATGGCAACATCATCCTGAAGAAAGGCAAACTGCAGATGGTATGCGTGAAGAAAGAGTCGGAGCAGATACCTTTATTATATGATGGTGGCATCGAGGCATTCTATGAGAACGAGGTGAAGCCTTACGACCCTGAGGCAGTTTTCGGCGAGCCTATCATTGGCTACGAGCTCTCGTTCACCAAGTATTTCTACAAGCCGGTGCAGCTCCGCACCCTCGAAGAAATCATGCACGACGTAAATATCCTCGAAACTGAAACCGATGGCCTGTGGGCTGAAATACTGAAGTAACCTATGCAAGACAAGAAGAATACATCAAACACAGAAAAGCCTGCATTCGTTACTCGCAATGAGATGATTGCAGACAAGGACTATGTTGCTTGGCTGAAAGACATCAAGCAGCGATTCCGTCAGGCGCAGTCGAAGGCAGCTGTTCGTGTCAATACCGAGATGCTTAAGTTCTACTGGAGCATCGGTCGTGACATGTATTCCATGCACATTGAGGAGCGTTGGGGCGAAGGTATTGTAAAGCAGTTTGCTCTTGATATGCGCAATGAGTTTCCTGGAGAAAAAGGATTCTCTTACACCAACGTGAAGTATATGCGTAGGTGGTATTGTTATTATTATGAGGGACTTATAATTGGTCAGCAGCCTGCTGACCAAATTCACAGCATAAAAAGTCAGCAGCTTGCTGACCAATTGGAGATGCCTGAAGATTTTGGTAAAGTTCCATGGTTCCATCATGTTGAAATCTTCACGAAGTGTTCCACTGTCTCAGAGGCTTTGTTCTATGTAAGTAAGACAGTAGAAAGCAATTGGAGCCGAAACATTCTTGTGGACAACATAGAGCATAACCTTTACGCCGGTCAAGGCACTGCCATCACTAACTTTGAGTCCCGTCTGCCAGCACCACAAGGCTTGTTGGCGCAAGAGATACTTAAAGATCCCTACAACTTCGACTTCCTCACCATGCAAGCCGGTTATGATGAGAAAGAACTGGAGGCTGCACTCGTTGCCAATGTCACCCGTTTCCTCTTGGAACTGGGTAAGGGCTTTGCGTATGTAGGTCGGCAGATGGAACTGCGCATGGAGGATGGACAGAGCTTCTATCCAGACCTCGTGTTCTATCATATTCCACAGAAACGCTATGTGGTCATCGACCTCAAAGTGGTGGAGTTCAAGCCAGAGTTTGCCGGTAAGATAAACTTCTATGTCTCTGCCGCCGATGAGTTGCTAAAAGGTGACGATGACAACCCGACCATAGGACTTCTTATCTGCAAATCAGCAAAGAAGACCATCGTGGAGTGGTCTCTCCGTGGTATGGAACAGCCACTTGGCGTTGCCACCTATCAGCTTGAACAGGTGGTAGAGCGCACTATGCTCGAAATGGAAAGTAAACACAACAGCAAGAAAGAGGAGGATTAAGTCATGGAGAGATATAGCGAATATAAGGACAGCGGAGCACAGTGGCTCGGGGAGATTCCGGGACACTGGAACTGTGTGCCTTTAAAACGTATTGTAACCAAAATTGAAAGTGGTGTTAGTGCAAATGGTAGTACATCTCAATATGCTAAAGAAGGAGAAATGGGCGTTTTACGTACGGGATGTGTTAGTTATCGCTATTTCAATCCTCTTCAAAACAAATTAGTAGAAGGTGATGAACGTAAAAGACTATCTTGCCCAGTAAAAGGAAATACAATAATAGTGAGCCGCATGAATACCCCTGAATTAGTGGGTTCATGTGCCATTGTAGATAAGGACTATCCATATTTATTTCTTCCTGATAGGCTATGGCAAGTTCATTTCTCAGATAAAACAGATGTAAAATTTTTGCACTGGTCTCTTAACTCGCAGTATGTAAGAAACAGATACGCCCAAATATGTGTTGGCTCGAGTAGCACAATGCAAAATATTTCACAAACCCAATTTACGGATACATCGATACCTCTTCCTCCTTTCTCCGAACAGCAATCTATCGTGGCCTACCTTGATGCGAAGTGTGCGAAGCTTGACAAGATGTTGGAGAATAAGGAGAAGCAGATAGTGTTGCTCGCTGAAATGAAGCAGCGCATCATCGCTGATGCCGTCACCCACGGACTCAATCCCGATGTTAAGATGAAGGCTACCAACATACCTTGGCTCAAGGAAATTCCAGGGCATTGGGAAGTCAAACCTATTCGTGCCATCCTTCGCGAGAATACTGATAAAACAGAAACTGGAGAAGAGGAACTACTTAGCCTATCTCAGTATACAGGAATATCTTATAAAAAGGATGCAAACAAAACCGGAATGTTTGAGGCGGAGAGTACAATCGGCTACAAAAAGGTTCATTCAGGGCAGTTTGTAATGAACATTATGCTCGCATGGAATGGAAGCTATGCAGTATCAGACCTTGATGGTATAATAAGTCCAGCTTATTGCGTTTTTGACTTTATTGCTGACTGTGACAAGATGTATTTCCACTATTTATGGAAATTGGGAATATACCAAGGTGCATTCAAGACGGAATCAAGAGGCATAATAGATAGCCGACTTCGTTTGTATCCTAATAAGTTCTTGCCATTCCCTACGATTGTTCCACCAGTGGAAGAGCAACACTCAATCGTGGTCTATCTTAACAAGAAGTGTGAACGAGTTGATACACTTACGTCGAAGCTCCAACAAGAGATATCTTCCATCAAAGAATACAAGCAGCGTCTCATCAGCGACGTTGTGACCGGTCAAATTAAAGTCTGCTAACTATGGATACATCAGAAACAGGCCTTGAAAAGATAATCGTCGACTGGCTTCGTGACCAGAATGGTTACGAGCAGGAAACTCCGCACGCTTTCAATAAGGACTTTGCTCTTGTTGACAGCTGGGTGGAACGCTTCATCACGGAGACACAGCCCGAGAAGGTAGAGCTGTCCATGTGCTTCAAGTCGCCTAGCGAGCGACTGAAGTTCTTCACCCGACTGAGCGACCAGCTCTCACGGCGTGGCGTCACCGATGTGCTGCGCAAAGGATATAAGTTCAACGGCTCGACCTTCGATCTCTACTATCCGCTGCCATCAGAACTGAATCCGAGTGCCAAGGTCGCCTACCAGAAGAACATCTTCGGCGTCATCCGTCAGGTGATGTATGCCAAGCAGAATACCAATGAAATAGACTTTGTTGTCTTCATCAACGGTCTGCCCCTTGCCACCTTCGAACTGAAGAATAACTACACTGGTCAGACCTACGAGAATGCCATCATGCAGTATCGCACCGACCGCGACCCCAAGGAACTGCTCTTGCAGAAGAAACGCTGCGCCGTACACTTCGCCCTCGATGACTGCCAGGCATGGATGTGCACCGAGCTCTGCGGTAAGGACTCGTGGTTCCTGCCTTTCAACCGTGGCGTGGATGGCGGTGCCGGAAACCCTGTGGTCCCCGGTGACACGATGACCTCCTACCTCTGGAAGGACGTCTTCACCAAGCCGACGCTCTCCAATATCATCGAGAACTTCGCACAGGTCATCACGACCGAAGACAAGAAGACACACAAGACGAAAGAACGTGTTATCTGGCCACGCTATCATCAACTCGATGCCGTGCGTTCGCTGCTCCATGTCACAAGGATGTCACCCATCGGACGACGCTTTCTCATTCAGCACTCTGCCGGTAGCGGCAAGTCCAACTCCATCACATGGCTTGCCTATCAGCTTGTGACGCTGCTGCAGGACAATCAACAGCCGTTCTTCGACAGCATCGTAGTAGTGACCGACCGTGTCAACCTCGACCGTCAGATACGTGACAACATAAATGCCTTCCAGCGATTGAGCAACCTCGTAGGCTGGGCAGACAACTCTGCCTCGTTGCGTGAATTGCTGCAAGGTGGCAAGAAGATTATCATCTCCACCATCTTCAAGTTCTCGTTCATCCTTGATGAAATAGGCAATTCATTAAAGGACAGACGCTTTGCCATCATCATCGATGAAGCGCACTCCAGCCAGAATGGTTCGCTGTCAGCCAACCTTGCTACGGGTATCTCGGGAAATGCTGCTCCTATTATACAAATGAAGCCTGCCATGGCAGATTCTGAGGATGACTACCCGATGATGGTGGCCGACAACAGCGAAGCCGAGTATGGCGAGCCAGAGGACATCGAGGACAAGATACACCGCATACTGAAGGGAAGGAAGATGGCAAAGAATGCCAACTACTACGCCTTTACCGCCACGCCGAAGAACAAGACGCTGGAGATGTTCGGTGACCGTGTGGAGCGCATCGGCGACGACCCACTGTATGTGCCGTTCCACGAATACACCATGAAGCAAGCCATCGAGGAAGGTTTCATCCTTGATGTGCTGAAATACTATACACCATATAGCTCATACTATCGCGTACTGAAGGCTATCGAAGATGATCCGGAGTACGACAAGAAGAAAGCCCTCGGCAAGATTCGAGCCTATGTGGAGCGTCAGCCGGAGACCATCGAGAAGAAGGCTGAAATCATCGTCGAGCACTTCTGCAAGAAGGTCTTTATGAAGATTGGCGGTCATGCCCGTGCCATGGTCATCACGTCGAGCATCGAGCGAGCCATAGAGTTCTACAATGTCATCACCAAGATGCTCCAGGAGCGCAACAGCCCCTACAAGGCTATTGTGGCATTTACAGACAAGGTCATCGATGGCAAGGTGGTGACGGAGAGTGAACTCAACGGCTTCCCCTCTGCCGAGATAGAGCAGCGCATTGAGCAGGAACCATACCGCTTCCTCATCGTGGCTGATAAGTTCCAGACGGGCTATGACCAGCCGTTGCTTCACACCATGTATGTGGATAAGCAGTTGAGCGACCTGAAGGCCGTGCAGACCCTCTCGCGCCTGAACCGCTGTCATCCGAAGAAGCAGGACACCTTCGTGCTCGATTTCGCCAATGACCCTGAGATAATCCGCCAGTCGTTCCAGCGGTACTACAAGACCACCATCCTCGCCGGAGAGTCAGACATCAACAAGCTCAACGACCTCACAGAGACCATCGAGGCATTCAACTTCTACACCCAGCAGGATGTGGACACTGTGGCAGAGCTGAAGCTGATGGGAACAGACGCCGACCGCCCGAAGATAGATGCCATCATCGATGCCGTGGTGCAGCGGTTCAAGGCAGAACTCACGGAAGATGAGCAGATAAAATGCAAGTCGGCCATCAAGAACTTCTGCCGTTGCTACCCTTACTTCAGCAGTATCATGCCGTTCGAGAGCCCGGAATGGGAGAAGCAATACATCTTCTACGGTCTGCTCGTCAAGAAGCTGCCGAAACTGAAGATTGACGACTATACTGACGGCTTACTCGATGACATCGATTTCGACAAATACCGCATTGTCAAGGAAGAAGAACGTGCCATCCAACTCGAAAACGAAGACACTGCCGTCAGCCCGATACCCGTCGGCACTGGTGGCGGCAAGCCGGAACCCGAGATTGATGCCCTCTCCAGCATTGTCAAGGACTTCAACGACACCTATGGCAACATCGAGTGGAAGAACCGTGACGAGGTGCAGCGCCAGATCGAGGAACTGCCAGCCCGCATCGCCACCAGCGTAGATTTCGTCAATGCCGTCCGCAACGGCGACCGTCAGGTGGCCCAGATTACTTTCAACGACGACATCATCAACATCGTCGCTGGCATGCTCGAAGAGAAGACCGAGTTCGTCCAGACCTACTTCGCCAACCCCGACTTCCAAAACTTCGTCAATGCACGAGTGTTCCAGGCTGCTGTGAGTCAATTATCAATACTATAAATAATCAACAATAGTGGTTACCTTTTGTATAAATATGGTATAGATAAATAGAAGAACTATTTACAATAAAAAACTTATTAAAAATGGAAATTTCAGAACAAGCAAACAAGTATGCTGAGGGGAAAGCCTGTTCAGCAATTACTCGGGCAATAGCCGAAGCTTATGTCGAAGGATATAAGGCTGGGTATAAGGCTCGTGAAGAAGAGCTCCCAATGGAACTCAGAGACAATAAAACAGAGTACGTGGATTTAGGATTACCAAGCAAGACACTTTGGTCAACGGATTTTGAAAAAGCAGATGGCAATCGTATTTATCTGCCATATGAAAAGGCAAGAATTATGAATTTGCCAACAAACGAGCAATGGAATGAGTTATTTTCATTATGCAAATGGGAATATGACATTGATGGTGCTTATGATTTCTGTCAATGTAGATGTGTAGGACCTAATGGAAAGATCTTAAAATTTGAACGAACTGGTCGAAAAATTACATCAGGAGAAGAAAACACATGGGAGGCATTCTTTTGGGTTAAGGATGATTCGGATAGCAACGATAAAGATGCTGTTCACATGTACAACTATGGTAAAGGCGACAAATACCAATCCGGACGAGCAGTGTTAGCAAAGAACTTTTCTGGTTATCAACTTCCTGTAAGATTAGTAAAATAGTATTATATCGGCGGAATTTGTTTCCACTATTCAAACAGACGCACCACCCAATTTGGATGGCGCGTCTTTGTCATAGAGAGCATAGCTAAGTTTAGTCCATGTGTCTCGTGAAGTCCTGTTCGTGCTTGGTCGGCCATCACAATGTCGCAATCCAGTTGCCAACGAGAATGACGTTCTCGCACAGGCAAACACCCACAGCCACCATAAAGATGATAAGGAACCAAGTGAAAGTCTTCTGTGATAGGTAAACACCGCCAAATTCCTCACTTGTGATTTTCCTCAGTTCCTTGCGCTGCTCTGTGAACATCTTCTTCACACCTTCAATGAAGGCGGTCTGACTGCTTGTGATATCAGCCAGAAGTTTGGCATTCTCAGCCTTGATCGTCTCGGTGGCTTCCTGGGTCAGACTCAGCTTGACCCCGCCTTCCTCGGCAGTTTTGATGGCCTTATTGATTTCATCGACAACGCTGCTGACACTGCTGACAGAATCGTCAAAGTCAGACTTCGCCGAGTCCATGTCGGCACGCTGGTCCTGAAGAATCTTCAGCAGTCTGAGGTTCAGACGGTACTGCCATTGCAAGCGCTTCAGTTGTTCTCTCAAACGTGCCTTTTCTTCGTCAAGACACGCCTCGTTATCCATGTCGTCGATCATGGAATTAAGCTCAAGAAGGACCTCGTCCTCCTTGGCTTGTTGCTTCTTGATTTTATTTTCGTTATCCATATTCGTTTAGTGTTTTTGAGTTGAAGACTTCGCACTGCGGCCACGGACGCGCATCATAGGCTTGCACATCCAGTTGGCCATGACAGCGCATTTGCGAGCCCAGTCCTTGTCGTCATCGTCCTTGTCGCGTCCCCATCCACCGCTGGGACTTCCACCGCCACCGCAGGACTCGCTGATGCTTGTGGCAGCATCGATGTAGTCCATGAAGAGCAGTGCAGCAACCTTGACAACGCTCTTGTGCTCGGCATTGCCGGTTTCTTCAGATTCGCACTCCTTATCAAGCACATTGTAGGCAGGTGTAGGAATGCATACGCTCCATTTCGTTCCGTTGATCTCCCAATTGGCTCTGAAGACGGAAGTGCCTGTGGAAACGGACTGCTGAGCCTCCGGCTTTGGCTTCGACTCCTGCTTCTGTTTCGGAGCCTGAGGGTCACAGACGGCAATCGTGAGACCGGCGCGGATTAACTGCTGAATATTCCGGTCGAACTCAGACTCGTTGAAACGGACAATATGAAGAGGATCGCCATTCTCATCACCCCATCGACCTGTGTCGTAAGCATAGAGTCCCAATACTTTGGCGATGCGGTCTGCGTCACTCTTGTATGCCTCATACTTGTAGCCATTGTGGAAGAGCAATACAGCATCTGGATTCTCTCCCTTGAGACGCATGAATT
>R12__coassemble_328_pt1 | contig 19398 bp, 14 predicted proteins | sample R12__metabat2_high_PE_039 | metagenome-assembled genome bin R12 | reverse complement strand
TCAATTATACGATAATTAATGTTTAGAAAGAACAGTGTGAATAATGCAGGCTAATAGATAGTGCTTCATTGCTGTCTTGCCATTAGTGCCTTCTTATAATCAAAATTTTCTGGCAAAGTCACGATGCCACGCAGACGTGAAGATGTAGATTGCCTTCCTATTGCCTCTTTTCGGGGAGTTTCAATATGCACCATTAATAGGCGATATTCTATTTCTTCAGAGAGTGTCCGCCCTGTCAGCAGTGCTGCACGAGAGATGCCCTCGAGCAGTTCGTTATTCAGTGATATGTTTACGTTTGTACTCATAGTGAACAATATTATCCGCTGCAAAGCTTATCTTCGATGACTTTGGGCTCATAAGGCATAGCATTCATGCAAGCATGATGCTCTGCGCTTATTTCGCTGCAAAGTTAAGCAATTATTTTGTAACTGCCAAATAATTTGTGAAGAAAATGCGAGGCTGCAGAGTTGTGTGCGCACACAACATATTTTCTTGCTGCCCTTTGCAAATTTTATGCAAATATATTTGGCGGTATGGAGAAAAAAGCGTACCTTTGCCGCCAAGAACACTTAACTAAAAGTCGAACAATATGAATCAGTTGACAATAGATGTCAAGAATGCTTTTGAAGTTCAGAAGACGGGAAAGCCGAAGACCCGTCGTTCTGGTTATGTGCGCAAAGTGAGATTCTTAGATAATAAAGAGCACCCCGCTCCTCGCGTATATGAGGGTGATTTATCAGATATGTTTTCTCATGGCAGTATATAATTCTCATCATGAGCATCTAATAGATGCAATCATTACCCCAGCAGCCGTGTGTGAGGCTGTCGAGCTTACGGAGGGCATGATCATCCCGAAGATATTCCGCACTGCTAACTGCATGTGGGACACTGGCGCCACAAACACTCTCATCACCCAGGCTTTGGTGGATGCCTTGAGTCTGAAGCCTTATGGCAAATGTCTCGTGTCAGACAACACTACTGTTGAAGAGACAGACACATATCTTATCTACATAGGTTTACCGACTGGCACAACGGCATTGAATGTTGAAGCAATGCTTACTCACAGCGATGACTATGACATCATTATTGGCATGGATATCATAAGTCTATGTGATTTCTGTTTCACTAACAAAGATGGCAAGAGTACATTTTCACTACGTCATCCATCATCAGAGCAAATCAAATTGCAATAGGCATCCACATATCAGCGGGAAGAAAATGCGGGGCTGCAGAGTTGTGTACGCACACAACTGTCTGAGCATTAGCGGCACACATGTATATAAACGGCAATTCCCCTCCATCATCACATGAGGATGATGGAGGGGAATATATGGTATGAAGATTGACACATCTGCTATATGCCGGCAAGATGCTCGTCAACGATGACAGTCCCTACATGCGGTTTCCTTATATCTGTCAGATATCTATCTGAAATTGGGCGTCTCATATATGCATAGATTTTTCCATACATGGTATCATCAAATGTTGTGCCCCCGCTATGAAGGATATCCCATGCCGTCCCAATCTTGCTATGCATGATATTATCACCTATGATTCTTGCAGCATGTGTCCAGCCTTCATCGTCGGCATACAATGCCACTTTATCATAGTCTTTCTCTATATCTGCATCATTGCACAGGGCAAAGCCAAAGTATTCAAACAATGAGACGAGTGACTCCTGACGCTCGTCGCACTCAACGTCCTTGGGCCACCATGCCCAAGCGTAATTGGTGGGATGGTCTAACCCGATCCACACATCGTTCATGCCAAGTGCCCATCCTACACAATTATAGGCAGGAGTACAGTCGCTTGTTATTCTGAAATTGGCATCGTCGCGAAGGACAGGAAACCATCCTATGAGTGTGTCAGTTTCTTGCTTAGAATATTTAGCCATATATTGCATATTGTTGCCAATGGGACATAGCCATCGCATTTCACCGTACCAGGATAGATTCTGTCAAGTGCATGGACAAGAAGTGTCGGACCTTTCTTTAGCTCTTCGTATATATAAGGCACAGCATCCTCGCGCATCTTGACGATTTCGTCAAAATACTTGTTGTCGAAGTTTCCGACGGACATAAATGCTGTCTCGTGATTCCAATTGCTCAGATTAGCTTGGAACATAGAGCTGGTTGTTGCATTTGCATTCATACTCAGTATTTTGTTATTATATCATGCTGCTACTTCGTTGCGATACACCATTGCTGAATGTCAGCAACATGGTGTATCCCTCGATGAAGTCAACATCTACGACTCTTATCAGGTCCATATCAGTGAAGGCATCACATATTTCCGGCATAGGTTTGAGAACATTTAATTTGCTCTCTCACGCTCCCTTGCGGGAGGCTACAGAGAGCGGGAAGTTCCGAATCATGCTGCAAAGGTAGCAAATAATTTTGTAACTGCCAAATAATTTGTGAAGAAAATGCGGGGCTACCAGGTTGTGGGGTAGCTTCCTATTCGTCAATCTTCACATATTCCTTAGCAATACTGTTTGCATTGACTTGTTGGCTCGGAAGATACGAATGACAGGCTCGGAAGGTGCCTCTGACAAAACAAAGACTCAGTAATTACAATGTAAAGACTGAGTCTTTGCTATACAATTACTGAGTCTTTATATTGTAATTACTGAGTCTTTACTGCATGAACAGCATTGGTTCGCGCTATAGTTAGTATTGGATGGGAATGTAGTTTGTATTGAACTGAAGCGTAGTTAATATTGAATGGGAGCGTAGTTAGTAAGCACAAACAGCATATTTTCGTGGCAACTACTCAGCTATATCTGTTAATTGGCACTTCAAATAACTAAACTGAAGGCAATGATAGACATGTTGGCTACGGTAGCCAGTAATTAGCCCCGAAGGCGACCGAAATAGTGCCTTTAGGTAGGCGGCATATCTTAGCATAGGGCGTAAGCCCTATGTACGCAGAGTAGTCATCCATTCTCTGAGCGCCGTAGGTGCGGCATAAAAGGTTCGTCTTATGTCACCCCTTCGGGGTTCAGAGTAGCCAACATGTCTATCATTGCCATTTTTAATCAAGAATTAGTGAATTTGTGATGCCTTCAATTCTTTGGAATAAATAAGAAGAAGTGAATTCTTGCGTGCCAACCCTCTTGGCTTTCTTAAAAATTCAGTTCCTAACATATTACCTTCACCCCTTCACAAATTCTTGATAAAACAAATCAATCGCGGACAACAAGTATATAAGCCCCAAATATATGGTTTGCCCGTTTTTGCCGGGTATACTACTCGCTGATGAGGTTGTCGGCAAGCTCCTGGAGCTTCTCTTCGTCGGCAGCCTTCATGCGTGAGCGTATGGTAACCATCGGGCCGACGATATTTATGCCCTTCATCTCCTCAAGCATCTTCGTCATCACACGGCCGGCAGTAGGTGCCCATGTGCCGTTCTCGATGATGGCGACGCGACGGTTCTGATAGCCCTTGAGCTGCAGATGATGTAGGAAATCGTACATTGGCGGGAAGACATTGGCATCGTAGCTGGCAGCGGCGACGACGAGATGTCCCATGCGGAAAGCATCCTCGATGGCCTCGGCCATATCGTCACGGCAGAGGTCGGTGATGGCAACCTTGCCGGCGCCCTTCTCTTCGAGTATTGCTGCCATGCGCTCTGCGGCAGCCTTTGTGCCGCCGTGGATTGAGGCGTGAGCAACGAGCACGCCACGTGTCTCCACCTCGTATGCCGACCATGTCTTATAGAGGCCGATGTAATATGCGAGGTTCTCCTTCAGTATCGGGCCATGGAGCGGGCATATTATCTGTATGTCGAGCGTGGCAGCCTTCTCGAGGAGGCGTGTCACCTGTGGGCCATACTTGCCGCAGATGTTAAAGTAGTAGCGGCGAGCCTCACAGGCCCAGTCTTCGTCGCAAGAGAGAGCGCCGAACTTTCCGAATCCGTCGGCAGAGAAGAGCACCTTGTCAACGTCGTCGTAGGAGACGATAACCTCTGGCCAATGAACCATCGGCGCGGTGTAGAATGTCAGCGTATGCTCGCCGAGCGATAGCTTGTCGCCTTCCTTGACAGTGATGGTGCGGCCGTCGAGCTGTATGCCTTCGAAGAACTGTGGCAGCATCTTCAGAGCCTGTGCCGATGTGACGAGCGTCAGACCCGGATATTCTGCGAGAGCGTCAGCGATGAGAGCGGCATGGTCGGGCTCCATGTGGTGAGCGACGAGATAGTCCGGCTGGCGTCCGGCGAGAGCCTCCTTGAGGTTTGCCTTCCAATCGTCGGCCTTGCGTGCGTCGGCTGTATCCATGATGCACACCTTCTCGTCGAGAATAACGTAAGAGTTGTATGCCATGCCGTTTGGCACGACGTACTGGCTCTCGAAGAGGTCGATGTCGAGGTCGTCGACACCGATGTACTTGATTTTCTTTGTTACGTCTGTTGTCATAATGTGTATGTTTGTTTGTTGAATAGTAGCGGGTTATCGGGGGGATGGATGGGGCTCGGAGATAAGATCTCCGAGAATGGAACCCTGGGGCGCGGCACAGGGCTTTGCCGACGGTATTTAATCAGAGCCTCACTCAATACTAACGATGCCGCGATAAGATACAAACGAGCATCCCGGTAGCATCTTTTGACACAGTAATTACTCAGTCTTTACACTGTAATTACTCAGTCTTTACATTGCAATTACTCAGTCTTTACACTGTAATTACTCAGTCTTTACCTCGCAAGGCAATACTAACGGCATCGTCATTCAATACTAATGAGACTGCGATTCAATACTAATCGGAGGGCGACTCAATATTAATCGGAGGGCGACTCAATATTAATCGGAAGGCGGCTCGTTGCTAAGCGGAAATTGTTCCGATTTTCCATGTAATGAAGGTAGCACCGGAGGAGCGTCTTACCACAGTAGGAGGAGGCCCGCAAATGCTGCCATAGCAATCATTTTCAGGGGGTTAATCTTGATGTAGTATGTACCGATGAACGATGCTATGCAGATGCAGACGGAGATGTAAAAGTACCAAGGGTCAGCAGGAGTAGAGAAGTTCTCGGCGTTGAGGAGGAGCAGGGTGGCTGCCGCCAGCAGTCCTACGACGGCGGGACGCAGGCCGAGGAAGAGGTATTGCACAGTCTTTGTCTGCATATACTTCATCAGCATCTTAGAGATGATTATCATGAGCACAACGGACGGCAGCATCAGCGCAGCTGTCGACATGAGGCTGCCCAGGATGCTCACCACCTCTCCGTATCCGGCGTTGTGTACGGCTGTGAATCCGCAGTAGGTGGCGGTGTTGATGCCGATAGGTCCCGGTGTCATCTGTGATATTGCCACGATGTTTGTGAATTCGGCAGATGTCAGCCACTGGTGTCTCACCACCACCTCCGACTGTATCATCGAGAGCATGGCGTAGCCGCCTCCGAATCCGAAGAGGCCTATCTCAAAGAATGTTATGAATAGCAGCAGGAATATCATTTGTTTAATAAGTTGTCAAAGTGTCGTTAGTGTCATTGAGGCGTGGGAGACGGGCAGAGCGAACAAATCACAAAGAAAATATTAGAGAATCGTAAACGTCGCTTCTGTCGCACCATCGGTAATCATGATTTCTTGTTTTTTACCATCGGTAATCATAATTTTTTATCTTTTATCTCTTATTTTTTATCTTTCAAGAGAGCAGAGCGCAGCAGAGGTAATCATAATTTTTTATCTTTTATCTCTTATTTTTTATTTTTCCGGAGATCCGTCAGGGTTCTGTTCGTTCTCTGTCAGCATGCCGTAGGCATAGCCTCCGGCAGCAGCTATAAGAATGATTATCACGGGGTTGACGCCGAGTAGCCATATCAGCATCGCCGAAGCGAGTGGTATCCAGCAGTTGGCGAGATTGATCTTCGCCGTGCGTGCCATGGTGAACGTCGGCGCGGCGATAAGCGCCACCACCGCGGGACGGATGCCATTGAAGCATGCCGCTACCCATGCCACATCCTGAAACTCCTTGAAAAACATCGCGATGGCGAGGATGATGAGGAACGATGGCAGGGCAGCGCCGATGGATGCCGCAAGCGCTCCAGGTGTCTTGTGCAGCTTATATCCGATGAATGTGGAGATATTCACGGCGAAGACTCCGGGACACGACTGTGCCACGGCAATGAGATCGAGGTATTCCTCTCGACTGATCCATTGTTTGCTATTGACGACATCCTCCTCGATGATGGGTATCATGGCATACCCGCCACCGAGAGTGAACGCTCCGATGCGCACGAAAGTTATGAACAATTGCAACGGAGAACTGCTCTTTTGGACTGTGTTTTGAACCTTTTCTGACATTATTAGGTGCAAAATTACTACTTTTTTTATAAATTATGCAAAATTTCTTGCAAATTTGAAATAATTTATTTAATTTTGCACAATATATCTAATAAATAAGGAATACTATACTATAAATAACATGGCATTAAAGATATTAAGCGTTGATGACGAGCTCGACCTTGAGCTCCTCCTTACGCAGTATTTCAGACGTAAGATTCGCAAGGGCGAATACGAGTTCTTTTTCGCACACAACGGCGTAGAGGCCCTGCAGGTGCTTCTCGCACATCCAGAGATAGACATCATCCTCAGCGACATCAACATGCCGGAAATGGACGGCCTCACCCTGCTGAAGAAGATCAAGGATCGCAACAATCCGGCACTGAAGGTCATCATGGTCAGCGCCTACGGTGAGATGAGCAACATCCGCGAGGCAATGAACAACGGCGCCTTCGACTTCGCAACGAAACCTATCGACCTCGACGACCTGCAGCGCACCATCGACAAGGCGCAGGCAGAGATAAGCTTCGTCAAGGAGACACAGCGAGAGCACGGGCAGCTCGTGGATATCAAGGCCGACCTCTCGCTGGCATCTGAGGTGCAGCACGCCATATTGCCACGGAAGTTCCCGCCGTTCGCAGACATCGCCGGAGTGGTGGATCTCTATGCGTCGATGAAGCCGGCAAAGGACGTCGGAGGAGACTTCTACGACTTCTTCCGCATTGACGACGACAATATCGGTTTCGCCATGGCTGACGTCTCAGGAAAGGGAGTGCCCGCAGCACTCTTTATGACCATGAGCCACACACTACTCCGGTTCACAGGCTCACGATGCCTCGACCCGGTGAAGACCGTCACCGATACCAACGACATGCTCGCACGAGAGTCGTTCGACTCAATGTTCGTCACGCTATTCTATGGAGTGTATAACGTGCGCAGCGGCATCATAACCTACGTCAACGCAGGCCACAACCCACCGTACGTCATACGCGCAAACGGCAGCGTTGAGGTATTGACCAACTCATCAAACATATGCATGGGCGTCATCGAGGGATACGAATACAAAGCCGTAGAGCTGCAACTCGCACACGGCGACGTGCTCTACACCTTCACCGATGGCGTCACCGAGGCATGCGATACCGCAGACAAGCTCTATGGCGAGCAGCGCCTGGAGACTCTCCTCGCCACCCTGAAGGGCATGTCATCGGCAGACATCAGCAACGCTGTCAGCAACGATGTGGCACAGCATGCCACCGGAGCTGAGCAGAGCGACGATATCACCATGCTCACAATCAAGCGAATATAACAATCAGCATAAGCGCAGGCAGCACTTTAAGACATACCCTCTCGTTTTATGGAAGGAAGCTTTACAGACACTCTGAAAAAGGTTGGCACACAGGGACTTTACGCCATTGCCGTCGTTGCTATCAGCAGCGGCATAACCTACTATGTCTGCAATGATGCCTTCAACGACGAACGAGACGATCTCAAAGAGCAGATAGCCGCTCTCGAGGAAACAGCCGAGGAGGCACAGGTGACACAGCGCATAAGCGAGCAGATGGAGGATATCGCATTCCAACAGAAGATGATCTCCGACAAGCAACGCGAGGAAGCCGAGAACCAGAAGAAGATAGCAGATATCGAGCGAGGCAAGGCTGAGATGGAGCGAGGACTGGCACAGCAGGCAGAGCAGAAGGCCATTGCATCAGCAAAAGAGGCAGAGCAGATGCGACTACTCGCAGACCAGCAGCGCGAAGAGGCCATACGTAACATGAAGGCTGCTGAACTCGCAAGAGCACAGACTGACTCCCTGTACTACCTCTCGTTGGGCACCACACTCGCACAGTCATCACTATCCTTCGGAACTAACGTCAGCAATCTCTCACGTCTCCTGGCATACTCCAGCTGGTACTATACCACACAGTACGGAGGCAACGTCTATGACGACAACCTCTTCAAGGCGCTGCTATACTCATCAAACAATATCGAGCGCATCAGCGGAATCATAAAAGGCAGCGTCAGGGCTATAGACATGGCAGAAATAGAAGGACAGCGATGGGCCATGGGCATCACTGACTACGGCGAGATGTTCTGTTACAACGAGCAAGGCAAGCACCTCGTCTTCGCCAACAACACCTATATCTACCGCGACATGACCATCATCGACGGCAAATATTGCGCTGCAATAACTGCCGAAGGAACAGTATCGCTCATAGACTACAGCAAGACCGTAAGCTCTGCACCATACGAGGAGAAAAGCGTCAAGCTGCCAAAGGGACAATGGCGCAAGATCATCACCGTGAAAGAACATAACGCTCTGCTGTGCCTCTCTGACAAACAGGCCGTCTGGATTGACGACAAGGAGCTAACAGCCATTGCCAACCAGCCGCTTGAGGGAAGTCCGGAGGTGATGGGACTGGAAGGCAGCACAATACACATCTTCGGAACTAACGGGGCTCACTACTGCAGCGACAGCCCGGGAGAGATTGTCGCCATGCCGCTGCTGACAGTCAAGAAGCGCATCACGGCATATCACTACGTCGAAAGCAAGCAGCTGCATATCATCGGAACTGAAGACGGCACAATATACATTACAAACAAAGGCAAGACCGTGAGCACACTAACCGGACACGACGGTGCCATAACATATCTCGGAGATACGGGCAAATACCTCGTCTCTACAAGTTACGACAACCAGCTGAGATACTGGGATATGACAGACACATCGGCAATACTCTCCAACATGTCCGTTACACTCTCCAAGTGGCCTATCACCTTCGTCATCGACCAGCAGAACAACAATATCTGGTTGGGACTGGCAGACGGCACCGTCAACAGATACGGCATAAACCCGAATATCAACGCACAATACACGCAAGACCTTATCACACACGACTTCACAAAGGTGGAGTGGGACAGATACATAGGTCCGCACATCCCGTTCCGCTCATTCATCAAGCCTAAGGACGGCACAGAGAAAGGAGGCCGCAAATGAGACAATGGAACACATACCATAGCAACAGGCTGCAGAAAGTGAACGGCAACGCTACGACGAAGGCTACAGGCCTAACCGTCAGTGGTATACAGGCGGCAGGCAGGATGGCCTCCATCGGCAGGCAGAAGGATGCAGAACACGCTTGCCGCAATATGCTATGCCTGATCGTCACAGTACTGATGGCATGCTATGCCACTACAGCATGGGCAGACACATATAGCATACCGTTCTTCAAAAACTATACTACCGCCGACTATAACGCTCACAACAGAAACTACGATATTGCCTGCGACGACTACGGAACAGTATTCGTGGCCAACTTCGAAGGACTGCTATACTTCGACGGAGCACAGTGGAGAAAGATACACACGCCGGGAATAAGCCGCGTGACAAGGCTCGCCAAAGGCAAAGATGGCAGAATATGGTTCGGAGGATACAATGTCTTCGGATATCTCGTCCCTGACAACATGGGACGACTCAAGATGAAGACACTCATCTCCGATGCTTCAAAAGGAGGCATCGGGGAGGTCGATATAATAAAGGTGGAGAAGGACGCTATATACGTACACACCATAAGCGGCAACAGCTACCGCGTCGGCAAAGACGAGAAGATGGCACCAATACCGGCCACAATGCACAAAGAATTCTTCACGCAAGCACAAGACTCCATCAGCAATCTCGTCATGCTAAATGGCATAACAGTAATCAACGGCGTCTCGACAGGACTGACTTTCACATCCATAGGGTCAAGATGGGGAATGTACGGCTGGGCTCCGCTATCTGAGAAAGAAGGCTTGACAAACAACACCATAAACTTCATCACATTCAATGGAGACCACTCCGTATGGGGCGCAACCGACAAAGGAGTGTTCTGTGTGGAGGCAATGTCGCCATACGGAATGATTAACGAGCAGATGGGACTGAAGGGAGAGGTAAACTGCATCAATAATATCAAAGGAACACTGACCATTGGCACAAGCAGCGGACTATACCGAATCAACGACAATGGAATAAAACGTGTGGAGGAAATAGACCTCGGATGCTGGCAGTTTGCACAGAAAACAGAAGATGCGGTGTATGCCGCTACGTCCGTGGGACTGTTCATCGTCACAAAGGAGACAGTCAAACGCATCTCTGATGGAAATGCGCTGTCGGTATGCTATGACAGCAACACAGGCAAATGCTACACCGGAGAGGTGGACGGAATATATCTGAACGCTGACAACGGAGGACGAAAACGTATATCACAACTGGAGAAAGCAACACGCATCGAGATAGAAGGCAACGACATCAAAGCCACGACAATATACGGAGAGCTGTGGCAGATATCAACAACAACAGGCAGCGAGAAATGCCTGAGGCAGAAGGCCGACGTCAACGAGCCAAAGCTCAAGATGAATGACTCCTTTGGAACTACATGGCAGACTGACAACAACGGACGAAACCTCACCATAACAAGCAAAAACCCATACTCCCTGAAGCTCAAGCCATGGATAACTCCATTCATGAACCTTACGCTCAATACCATCTACGTGACAACACACGGTGTGGTATGGGTAGGTGGCGACTTCGGAGCTATACGGCTCGATGGCAAACAGCTGCAAGCTGTCGACAAAGGGCAAGGACCGGCTCCATACATTCGTGAAGTAACCATCATGGGAGACTCGGTGATATGGGGTGGATATGACGCACACATGAAGCCGAAGACAATAGTGAAAGACCTGCACATGCCGGCAGAATGCAGACAGATAAAGATATCGTTCTCCACAAAGAACATGTCGCTCGTGCAGCCTACGCTATACAGACACCGTACAGACGGAGGGCGATGGAGCGCATGGTCGGAAGACACACACGTGGAATTCAACAACCCTATCTTCGGACATACCACTCTCGAGATACAGGCTAAGGATATCTTCGGACGCATATCGGCAACAAGCAGAGTGGAATGGGACCTCGACGCACCACTGTACCTCAGATGGTGGGCTTTGCTGCTATACCTTATTATTATTATATATGGCATAACGGCGTTCTTCAGATGGCGTACAAACAGACTGAAGCATGAGAAAGAGAAGCTCGAAGGCATCGTACAGGAGCGAACGTCTGAGCTCAGAACTGCATATGACGAGCAGCAGAAGATTTCCGGACAGCTGCAGCAGGCTTACGACGAGCAACAGAAGATATCGGCTGAACTATCAACGACACTCGACGACCTCAAGCGGACGCAGGACAACCTCGTAAGAATGGAGCGTACTGCCACAGCGGGTAAACTCACACAGGGACTCATCGACCGCATCCTCAACCCGATAAACTATATCAACAACTTCTCGAAGCTCACATCAGGGCTCGCAAAAGACCTGCGAGAGGACATCGAGGATGAGAAAGACAACATCTCGGAAGACAACTACGACGACTGCGACGACATACTAAACATGATGACGCAGAACCTCAGCAAGATAGAGGAGCACGGCGTCAACACCACACGAACGCTGAGAGCTATGGAGGCAATGCTCAACAATCATGTGGGAACTCTCGTCGAGCAGGATGTCATTCCGATATGCCAGCAGGCGGTGAACGTCACGAAAGAACACTTCAAAGCCGACATACAGAAATGCGGCATAACGCTGTCGTGCAACGTGCCAGATACGCATGTCATGGTGAAGATGGATGCCGAGGCCATGCACAACGTGCTCATCTCGCTACTCACCAACAGCATCTATGCCGTCGTGAAGAAATACTCGCAGAGGCCATACGACAAGCCGGAGGTGAGCATCAGCGTCAACACCGACGACAATAATGCCCACATCATAATACGAGACAACGGCATCGGCATCGAGAATACCATACAACAGAAAGTCTTCGACCCGTTCTTCACGACGAAACCGACAGGCGAGGCCGCTGGCGTTGGACTGTATCTCGTAAGGGAGACAATCAACGACCATCACGGCACCATAGCGCTCTCATCCGAGCAAGGCATATTCTGTCAGTTCACGATAGAGCTGCCGGAGACAGATTAGAGCTAAGAGCTATGACTTAAGAGCTATGAGTCTTAAGAGTTAAGAGCTATGACTTAAAAGTTAATGGTTATGAGTCTTAAGAGTCAAGAGCTATGAGTTAACAGTTAATGGTTATGAGTCTTAAGAGTCAGGAGCTATGAGTTAACAGTTAAGGGTTATGAGTCTTAAGAGTCAGGAGTTATGAGTTAACAGTTAAGGGCTATGATTACCAATCTTGCTCAAATAGGCACCCACTACTGATTAACTCTTACTCACAATAGCAGCCACTAACAGTTTACTCTTGCCAACAATAGCACCCACTAATGATTTAGTGGATTATAGTGGTGATTTATCTAAATACAGATGCCGCCATATCTATCATAAGATAAGTTAAGCGATAAGCCATCGCGCAACAATATCTATCATAAGATAAGTTAAGCAATAAGCTATCGCGCAACAATATCTATCATAAGATAAGTTAAGCAATAAGCCATTGCACTACCATATCTATCAGACGACCAAACAAGGCAATAAACTACAGCGCAACAACACATGCCAGAAAGCAAATTGCCAAATAGTAAAATAAATATGACAGAGACAGAAGTACTACAGGAGCAACTGCGACAGCAGCAGAAACTCGCATCGCTTGGAATGCTGAGCGCGGGTATAGCCCATGAGATTCAGAATCCGCTCAACTTCGTCATAAACTTCTCTAAGATGTCAGAGCGACTGCTCGCAGACATCAAGGACATCGTGGCCGACATCGAAGGCGACATCAACGAGGATGATGCCGCCGACCTCAACGACATCGCTGACGACCTCACCACAAACATGCAGAAGATACGTGAGCATGGAGAGCGAGCCATAAGCATCATCCAGGGAATACTGCTCATCTCACGAGGCAAGGACGGCGAGAAGCTGCCTACAGACATACAGCACCTCGTGCACGAATACGTCTGGCTCTCATATCATGCACAGCGCGCCAACGACAAGTCGTTCAATATCACCATCAAAGAGGACTATCAGGAGCAGATGCCACGCGTGATGGTCATCCCGCAGGATCTGTCACGCGCCGTGCTCAATGTCGTCAACAACGCATGCTATGCCGTAAAGGAACGCACAACGGCAGAGACCGGCAACGACACTTACCAGCCCACCATCTCCGTCTCAGTAAAACTCGATGGAGACACACTCGTCATCAGCATCGCCGACAACGGAACAGGCATGCCTGACGAGGTACGAGAGAAACTCTTCAAAACCATCATCACGACAAAGCCTATCGGCAAAGGCACCGGTCTCGGCATGCAGATAACCCACGACATCATCTGCCGCTCACACAACGGCACCATCGATATCGATACCGCTGTGGGTAAAGGCACGACGTTCACCTTCCGCATACCAGTGACTAAATGCTAATGGCGACAGCCTATGAAGAAGACACTTTACATAGCCATCATAATATTAGCGCATACCATAGTATGTGCTACGAGGCTGTACGCACAAGACGACAAGACGTCGCAGAAGGAGTATAGCGACTACAACTACTATAGCCGTGCCGAGCAAGACTACAACAACGGCAACTTCCAAAAGGCAATAACGCATCTCGAGCATCTGCTGCACTCACAGGACGCCAGCATGCGAAGCAGCGCCTATCGACTCATTGCGCTATGCCACATCGAGCAAGGCGATATTGAGCAGGCACGCCGCGACGTGCTCTCTCTCCTGGAGTCCGACCCTTACTTCTCACCTGCCGCATCAGACAATCCTATCCTCATAGACATCATCAACAGCAGCAAGCATCGCGGAGGCGCTACCATCACCACCGCATCACAGCAGTCGGAGAGCATCGGAGAATCGCCTGTGCCAGTGACTCTTATAACAGAAGATATGCTGCGTGACATAGGAGCGCGGACGCTGAAGGACGCACTCCTCGCCTACGTCCCCGGCATTACGGACATCGCAAGCAACGAAGAGCAGAACATCGCCGTGCGCGGCGCATACTCCAGCTCACAGGAGAAGGTGCTCATACTCCTCAACGGCCACCGCATGAACAGCTATGTCACCAACACCGGAAAGATTGACTTCTCAATGTCGCTTGAGAAAGTGAAGCAGATAGAGGTGCTCCGCGGACCGGCATCATCCATCTATGGTGGTGTCGCTCTTGCGGGTGTTGTCAACATCATCACTAAGGACGGCTCTGACGTTGACGGAGTGAAGGTGAAGGGTTCAGTAGGCAACTACAAGCAGATGCAGGGTGACTTCCTCCTCGGAAAGCACTATATGGACTTCGACTTCCTCGTCTGGGGCTCTCTCTACAGCTGCAACGGCGAGAAGCATCACTATGCAGAGGGAGAGTCAAACAGCTATTATGCCGGATGGGGCGTACCCACCGACGGCGACGCTTACCTCGGCTGCTACAAGCAGAAGCCATCAAATGACATGGGCGTGAATATCAAGTGGAAGGCCTTCTCGCTAATGTACAACACCAGCTACTCTAAAATGCAGCCTGTGCTTACCTTGACAGCCATGTCGGCACCGTACGATAATTCGCGCTATCTCAACATCAATGGCGCAACGCCGGGCATCAGCGTGCACGCACAGCACCTGAAATTCGCATACGACAAGGAGTGGGGCAACTTCACGCTTGGCATCTCCGCGTGCTACGACATTCTCAAACACCAGCAGTATCAGGTAGCAGGAGACACCATTCCCAGTGGCATAATAGAGATTCCGTTATATGGGTCTGATACAAATTTCGATGCTACCACCGGTCTCTTCCAGAATCACACCTTCAACGAGAACAACTACGGAGCAAAGGTTCAGGCAAGCTACCATTACAACAAGGGCATCCATGATGGCACCATACTCCTCGGAAGCGAGATAAACCGCTTTAAGCTACAGAGCACCTACTACATCGAAGGCGACCAGTACAACCGTGTCTTATATACATACAAGAACCTTGAAGATGGCGGACAGAAGAACGTGCTCACCGGAGGCGAGACTATGGCCAACATCTTCGCACAGATAAAGCACACATTCTGGAAGCAGCTGATATTCAATGCAGGCATACGCTATGACCAAAAGAGACGACAGAACCTCGATCTTGTCAAAAAGACAGCAAAGTTGTCGAACCTACACATCTTCTCTCCACGTATCGCTCTGATATTGAACAAACCAAAGTGGAACATCAAGGCCAGCTATTCTAAATCTTTCGCTGACGTGCCTTACTTTTATCGGAGTTCTCAACTTGACACATCATGGGGAATACTGCTTGATCCGGAAATTCTCCAGACAACACAGATCTCGTTCGCAAGCAACGAGCAGATACCCGGACTCAATGCCGAGATAAACTTCTACTATAATAACCTTAGCAATTATATGGCATACATACTTCTTGCCGGAGCTTATAACAGCACTTCATCAAATATGAAGAATATCGGAGCAGAGCTGTCGCTGTCATACCAATACGACAAGCTCACCGTAAGAGCAAATATGACATGTCAAAAGACCCTGAAATACGACAATTCATATATTGCATATTCCAATGGTAATAAGGCAATGAACATTCCAAACGTTACGGCGAATGTCGTTCTCAGCTACGACATCACACGCCGTCTGCAGCTGCATGCCAATGCAAACATAACGTCTAAACAGCATTTTGGATATCTAAGGGAATATGAAGATTACGAAACTGAAGATGAGATCTACGACATCCCCGCACACTGTATCATCGGCGGCGGCCTGCAATACAAGCTGCCTATAAGCAGACTCTCTACCAAGAGCCTCGACTTCAACGTAGATATGCGCAACATTCTGAATACACGCTACTATACCGGCAGCGCCACCGTAGCAGCACGCCAGCCTCAGCCAGGCCGCTGGATTCTCGGCAGCGTCTCCTACACTTTCTAATATCAAGCACCACAAATGGCGCACACGCGCTCCTCCACCAGTACATACCCATAATGCGAAAAGGCGCACACGCGCTCCTCAAGCAGTACATACCCACAACGTAAAATGGCACACATGCGCCTCTCTTCTCACAGCAATATGACAAACAATCAGACTACTATACCCTTCAAATATACCGCCCCCGGCGACAAGATAGCATGCTGGGCAGGCAATGACGCGCTGACATGGGCACAGCTCGAAGACTGGTCAGACCGCATCGCCGCACACCTGTGGCAATGCATCCAGGCAGAAGGCAACGTCTCTGAGACCGACACCGTACGCATCGGTGTCAACATGCAGCGAAGCCTACTGCTGCTGCCTACCATCTATGCCATACTGAAGCTCGGATGCAGCTATGTCCCTCTCGATGCCGATGTGCCGGAAGACCGGCGCGCATACATCAACAACGACGCCAACATCCGCCACACCATAACCGATGCAGAGGCTTTCGCCGTGGTGAGCAAGGCTGCCGATGACACCGACAGCAGAAGCACCTACGGGCACTTCACGCAGAAGGAGGCATACGTCATATACACCTCCGGCACGACAGGCAGGCCCAAAGGCGTGCCCATCACATATCGTGCGCTGACAGCAATGCTTGACATCTGTGCCGACAAAGACACCATGGCGATACACCATGAGTCGATAATCCTGCTCTTCGTAAGCATCAATTTCGATGCATCCATCATCGACATCTTCTCCACGCTATACTATGGAGCGACACTCGTCGTAGCACAAGATAATGACCGGCGCAGCGTGATGAATATCATCTCGCTCATCAACAGCCGCCATGTCACCCACGCCCTTATCACCCCGTCGTTCCTGAACATCATGGACGACTACACATTCACCGACCTCGAGACGCTCGCCACCGGCGGCGAGTCGATGCCACGGTCGCTGGCAGAGCGTGTCATCGGCAACTACCCATACCGCTTCGTCAACGCCTATGGCCCTACGGAGAACACCGTGATAAGTTCTGTCCGCGATATGCGGTCGCTCGACGACCTCAACAATATCGGCCGGCCGCTGCGTGGAGTGGTGGCCTATGTCGTCGACGAGCAAGGCAACCGCGTAGCAAAAGGAGAGCCGGGCGAACTGATACTCGGAGGCGAACTGCTGAGCGAGGGATACCTCAACCTCCCTGACGTGACGGCAAAGGCATTCTTCCCCAATCCGTTTGACGACACACGTACCATAGCACCGACGCTCTACCACACAGGAGACATCGTGCGAGAACAGCCCGACGGCTCGTTCATCTTCATCGGCAGACGCGACAATCAGGTGAAGATACGCGGATTCCGCATAGAGCTCTCTGAGATTGTCTCATGCATAAACCAGTGTAAGGGAGTCTCACAGTCATACGTGAAGGTAGAGGATATCTGCAACGCCAAGCAGCTCGTGGCATACGTTGTGCTCGACGAAGCCGTAACGTCGGTAGCAGATATAAAGCACGAATTAATTGCCAAGATGCCGCACTATATGATTCCGGCATTCTGGAACATCCTCACCGAGTTCCCGGTAACGCAGAACGGAAAAGTCGATGCAAAGCGGCTGCAAAACCGTTCGCTTGACAACATCATCACCAACGACGGCCAGCTGACATCGCTCGAGACGCGAATGGTCACGGTCATCGCTAACATCCTCGGCCTGCCATCCGTCAACGTCAACCTCGACCTGATACACGAGCTTGGCATAACGTCTATTCAGACCATGAACATCATACATGATCTGGAGAAGGCAGCAATACACATCAACGCAGCAGACATCTTGAACCACGGCACCATCCACGAGATAGCCGCAAACATGAAGGTAGAACTCACCTACTGGTATAACGACGGACCGGAGACCACGAAGCCCGTAATCATCGTCCTCGCCGGATTCAACGACTTCGGATATATGTACACCAAGTGGGCCGACAAGCTCACGGATATGTTCTCACTCTTCGTCGTAGAGTCATACCATCACTTCCTTGCCGACCAGTGGGATGTCACATGCGAAGGCCTCAACAAGATATACGAAGGCCTCGTCGCAGACGTCGTCAGCAACCACCACATAGCCGCCATTGCCGGAATATGCATCGGCGGAGAGCACAGCCTGATACTTGCCAACTCATTGTACGGAGCATCCACCTACAAGCCGCTCGTTGTTGTCATGGACGGAGAGATAGACCGCGTGACCGACCCTGAGAAGATAGCATACATCGAGTTCCCATTCCTTAGCAAAGAGGAGAACCGTCATCGCAACCATGTTGACAACGCACTCGTCGCGTCGTTCCCACAGTTCAAATACGCGGGACCTCTCGTCTCCTTCGTCTGCGACACGTTCATAGACTACTGGACGGTGCTCGACCCGGACATGACCGAGACAAAAGACTACTGGATGAAATATGCCTTCGACACCAATGCCGACCGCTGGCGCCGACATTATCCCGAGGCTGACGTCATCATGCTGCCCACACACCACTGCGACTTCTGGCTGACAGAACCGTCGCTAAGCATCATGGCAGACTACATCAAGGACTGGTACAGCAAGCAATAGCAGCCGCTTATTGCAACAATAACAGCCTGTAATTGAAGCAATAGCAGCCCATCGCCGACTGCAACACACAGAAAATAATCCCTCATCATGCATGATTCATTCTATCAAGCATGACCAATGCACGCACCGGCAAGCACACACTTGCTGATGCGTGCATTTTCTTTTGCATAGCTCATAGATTGAATCGCAATCCGATTGGTATTGAATGGCACTCTCATTTGCATTGAATGACGCCCTCATTTGCATTGAATGACGCCGCCGTTAGCATCTTCTGACAACGTAAAGACTCAGTAATCACAATTCAAAGACTGAGTAATTACATTGTAAAGACTGTGTAATTACTGCGTAAAGACTGAGTAATTACTCTGTCAAAAGATGCTACCGGGATGCTTGTTTGTATCTCATCACAGCGCAGTTAGTATTGAGAGGCAACGCTATCTCTATTGAAAGACTAAATAGACCATGCGTAACTACTCTGTTTTCCTGCAGATTTCAGCACAGAGACACAAAGAAACACAGAGGACACAAAGTTATTAATTGTTAGCAGTCTAGCTTGTCATTCAGAACATTAAGCATCGTATCAGGCCTTTGCCCTGTATTTTCTAATATTTTCTTTGTGATTTATTCGCTCTGCAACTTTCAATTTGTAA
>R12__coassemble_325_pt1 | contig 19520 bp, 13 predicted proteins | sample R12__metabat2_high_PE_039 | metagenome-assembled genome bin R12 | reverse complement strand
ACCCTGTGCTATTCTCTGTCACCCCTTCGGGGTTCTTAACTTGCGAAACTTGAATACGTTAATTAATGTTGAGAAAGAATAGTATGAATAATTCAGGCTAAACAAGACAACAACAATGACAACAACAACATCCAAAGTTCTTGATGAGCTCCTCAGCGAGGAGGAAGAAGAACCGATTCAGTTCAAAAGCAAGCGTCAAAGATACGTGTATAACACTATAAGGTACACCTTTGTGGCCATGTTCTGGTTTGATCTCATCGGCACCGCCTTCATTGGCATAGGCTACCTGCTGGGCGTGCCCCGCGTAGTGTATGCAGTAAACGTCATCCTTAATTCATAACACCATGCTCAGAGGAACAACAACATTCAAGTGCCGGAAGTGCGGCAACAAATTCAAAGCTCCGGATTTCGAGCTGATGGCAACAGTGTGGACCCAGCCACAGCCATGCCCCGAGTGTGGCGGACAAGGCTTGCCCGATGGTCTGTTCGGTTATTACAACCCTATATACCGCCACATAGTGCGTGACATGAAATGATTTCGACCTGTACGATTGAAATTCCGCCTTATAATGGGTAAAGTGGAATTCCAATCGTACACTTATGGAACTGCCATACAGCAGATGTAGTGTCAGTACTTGTATTGAAGTACTGCAGTACTTGATAAGGATTACTCCAGTACTTGTATTGAAGTACTATGGTACTTGATACAAGTACTGGTCTTGTTGGGGTCTAATTGTATATAGTTGCCATAACAATTTCACAGGAAAGGTTTACAATTCAACTAAATTCGGGTGATTTTTGGTTGTTGCAACAACCTTTTTACCGAAAAATTTGGTTGTTTGAATAACTTTTATTATCTTTGCATCGGATTATTAATGTATTAAGGTATGGAAAGTCTGTTTAAGAAGCATCGTCTGTTCATTGGTCAGGTGAGTATGGATATCGTACGCGACATGATTAACAAGGTGTCGTGGGAGAAGCCTTTGGTGGCTATCAGAGGTTCGCGTGGAGTTGGTAAGACGACCATGATACGCCAATACATACGCCAGAAGTATGGTACTACACCTGGCGAAGCTCTCTACTGTGTTATGGACAGCATGTACTTCACAAAGAATTCGCTACTGGATATGGCTGAACGCTTCCATCTTATGGGTGGTAAGCACCTGTTTCTTGATGAGGTGCATAAGTACGAGAACTGGAGCAAGGAGATAAAGGAGCTCAACGACCTTTATCCCGACATGAAGATTACGTTCTCTGGCTCATCGCTCATACAAATACTTAATGCTGACGCAGACTTGTCTCGCCGTGTGCTGACATACGACATGTCGGGGTTGTCATTCCGGGAGTTTGTACGTTTCTATCATGGCAAGGAACTCCCTGTATGGACTTTGCAGCAGGTTCTTGACAATCCGGACGCTGTCTGCGATAAGGTAATGGAGACGGTAGGCAGCCCACAGAAGTTATTCGAGGAGTATCTGCGTGTGGGATATTATCCTTTCTATGACGGTAACGAGTTGGAGTATTACAGCAGAATAGAGAATGTAGTACAGTTCATAATAGACCAGGAACTGACGCAGTTCTGCGGAGTGGAACCCGCCTATACGAGAAAGGTGAAGGCGATGATGATGTTCCTTGCTGACAATCTGCCATACGAGGTAAACATCTCAAAACTGGCATCCTATCTGGAGTTGAACAAGCAGACGGTTCTCGGTTATCTGGCCAGCATGAACAGGGCAGAACTGATACACCTGCTTTATTCGGACAATAAGTCGGTGACAAAGATGCAAAAGCCGGACAAGATATACATCCACAATCCGAACATGCTTTGCGCCCTTGCCAAGAGTGTGAACATCGGCACCTTGCGCGAATGTTTTGTCGTTAATCAACTTGGTGTGAACCACGAGGTGGAATATGGCAAGACGAAAGGCGACTTCAAGGTTGATGGCAGATGGACCTTTGAGGTTGGTGGGGCAGACAAATCGTTTGAACAGATTGCAAACATCCCGGACTCCTACGTCTTGGCTGATTCTATCGAGTTTCCTATAGGCAAGAAACTCCCGCTGTGGATTGTGGGACTACTATATTAAACCGAAAGAAAAGTAAGAAGCATATTTATAAGCATACTCAATACAGCAATGAAGAAGAAAGACAAAGAGGTGGCAAATGTTCTTGATGAAATATTGTCAGAACTGGTTCCGCACCTTTCTGCGGAAGAACGCAGGAAAGGGATAGAAGAAGTTTTGCAGAAGGTACCATCATTATCAGGAAATAAAAAATCAAGTGATAATACCTCTTGGTTTGGAGAAGAGGAAGAAGATGATACCCCGTACTATGATACGGATTGGAATGATGATGACGAGGATTTCTATGCAAAGTTCTACACATACCAGCAGCCCAACTATTCCAGCATGGTACATGACATCCCTACGTTCCTAAAGGGATATCTCTGCTTTGATGAGTTATCAGAGAAGAAGGCTCGCAGGTTGGTGGATAAGATTCAGTCCCGCAAAACGCTCACGCGTGAAAAGCTTATAAATGAAGTGCGCAATCTTATACTATGGTCTTTCTGTAATTTACCAGATGACATATATGACGATAGGGAGCATGTGGATCTCATTGCGCTCTTCCTGCTCATTGAGCACTATAATCTAACGGAATTGCAAGGCACGATACTTGAGATTCTCCGTCAGCCATACAGTTATTTCGAGTATTATAATGTTGACATAAATGCAGCATTCTACGCAATAGTGAACACTATGTTCTCGGAAGACATAGAGCCTTTGAAACAGTTTGTAAAGGAGAAGGGATACTTCCAAGGTGGTTACAGAGTTGTCATGGCGGTTATAGCAAATAAGGTATACACAGCCCCTGAACATCGTGATGAAATTCTGACATGGGTGGGAAATACCATGAAAGAGAATTTTGCAGTCCTCGGCACCAGTGCTTGCAACGATTTCGTTCTCGACTATGCCATGTTCCTTGCTATCCATCTCAAGGCTGAGAACCTGATGCCATTGGTCAAGGAAATTATTAAGACTGACCATGATTTCATTGATGCCACTTTCACTCATGACTACAAGTTCGTTATGGGGCTAATGGAACGCCTGCCCGAATGCGATCATCTTCATACACAGACCGTAGATAAATACTATGATAACCTCCGTGACGTGGAATTCAACGGATGTACAACCTGGGAAAGTGATTTTGATGAGGATTTCGACAACTTTGACAGTATCTTCTTCGGTGAGTATGATGATGAGGAAAATATAGACGGTGACAGATATCCGAACGAAACTTGTGAGGAGTGGGAGGACCATGGTAAGGAACTAACAGCAGAGGAAATGGATGATTTCATTGAAATGATGACGGGGCAACGTATGCATCCCAAGAAGAAACCTATACCATCCAGCCACAGCTGCAAGATAGTGCCTTTGTTTCCTTCACTGATAGATCCTTTTGAGATGGTCAGCAAGAATGACCTTGAGGAAATGCATTGCAACATAACAGAACTCTTTGAATGCAACAGAAGTAAGATAGCAAAGCTGAGGCTGATGACCTACGCCAAGCAGAAAGAGTACGATGAATGCGTTATGGATCTGATGACGGCTGAAAGCATTGATGATAAGGACCGTATCGTCTTTTATATGGACCAATGCAATAACCACCTTCGGAAAATTATTGGCAAGTACAAACAACTGTTGCATGAGAACCCAACTATAAAAGACAATCCTCTTGTCAAGGAACTGATTCAAGAGATTGTGTCAAAAGGTATTCCTTGCTCTGAATAAAAAAACAAAGGTGAAGTACTGTGTTATAATCAGCCAACACCTTACGACAAGCTTTCCTGACATGTTAAAAAGGGATGTCGTTTCCATGTTCTTCCAGCTCCACAAAATGGTGAGTATTGTCGTTTATAGACAGACGATACAGATGATAATTTTAAGCTCTAACTCAAAAAAAATATCGGGTTATAGCTCAAAAATCTTAAATTTTGAAGTGTAGTTTTTGGGTAGTTGTTGCAACTGGACAACATAGTCATTTGCATGAATCCAGTCAAAGATGGTAGAAGTAGAAGTGGCAATTCTAATCTTCAAAAGGTATTATTTGCATCCCAAGCGAACCTCAATATTGTATATTTAGCCCGAATTAATGTATAGTATAGGCGAAACATACGCTGTTTTTGTTATTTTTCGCCGGAATTGTTTGCAAGATTGGATATTTATTATTATCTTTGCACTCACATTAATTCTACATCTACATACTTTATGGAACAGATTATAGGTAGGACATCGGAGATTCAGCAGTTGGAATTGTTGGCAACAAGCGGACGGGCAGAATTCGTTGCACTATATGGCAGACGTCGTGTAGGGAAGACATTCCTGATTAACAGCGTCTTTGAGGAGCAATTTGCCTTCCGCATGACAGGTGTCATAGACGGAACACTTGAGAACCAGTTCACGGCATTTGAAGATGCTATGGACGACTATGGCTATGAGATGCCGGAGAAGCCAAAGAACTGGATGTCGGCATTCGTCATGCTTAAGAATGCACTCAGCAAGGTTGCCGACAAGAACGAGAAGTGTGTTATATTCATCGATGAATTACCGGCCTTGGACGAGGGTGGCAGTAACATAGTCAATGCTGTGGGCTATTTCTGGAACAGTTGGGCATCTCTGCACGACAACATCACCTTGATAATCTGCGGAAGCGCTACGAGTTGGATGATAGACAACGTCATTGACAGCCACGGCGGGCTTCACGACCGTCTGACGGAGGAGATGCACATACATCCGTTCCAGTTGATTGAGGTGGAGGAGTATCTCGATGCTCATGGCTTTCTGTGGAACAGGCAGATGATTCTGCAAGCGTATATGGTGTTTGGCGGCATACCGTATTACCTAAGCCTCCTGAACAAGAAGGAGAGCGTGGTGCAGAACATCGACCGGCTGTTCTTTAGCCAGGACGTGAAGATGCGCCGGGAATATAAGCGTCTGATGAAGACACTTTACAAGAATCCTGTGCGCTACATAGAGATAATAAAAGCTCTCTCAAAATCCAAGGCAGGTATGACACGTGAACAGATAGCCAAAGAACTGGGTTGGGCGAACAACGGGCATTTGGGAGAGAAACTTGAGAACCTATGCTACTGCGACTTAGTACGTAAGAACGTAGTGCGCGAGAAACAGATAAAGAAGAATGGCGCTATTTATCAGTTGTCGGACTTTTTCTGCCTTTTCTACCTTACATTTATTGACAGAGCTGAGACAGAGCGCAACTACTGGTCGCATCACATCAACACGCCCGAGGTCAACAGTTGGATGGGACTGGCATACGAGCGTGTCTGCATCGCACATGTGGAGGAGATAAAACGCTCGTTGCGGATTGATGCTATATCAACTCTCTGCTATTCATGGCGAAGCAAGGAATCGACCCCTGCAGCACAGATAGATATTGTCATTGAGCGAGCCGACAGAATAGTGAATATCTGTGAGGTGAAGTACTCAAACTCTGAATACAACCTTGACAAAGAGGAATATACGAAGTTGTCAAGACGACAGAGCACATTCATCAATGAGACTGGTCTTCGTCACGCCCCGTGGCTTACGATGATAACGACAGAAGGACTTGCCCCAGGAAAATACACGGGCATGATACAAAGCGTCATAACGCTTGACGACCTTTTTGTACGGAGCCTTTGATAATATATAGGAAACGAAACGACCTTTATTTTGATGGCAAAAATCATTAACACTTTTTTAGAGGTCGTTCCCTCATTTCTGCAAAAAGGGAACGATTTTACCGGAAAACGTGATGTTTGTTTGTGTTTTTCTGGTATTCATTGTGTGTTATCCATTCGTTTCGGTGCAAAGGTAAGGCTTATAGATGGATAATGAGCATTCGGGGTATGTTTTGCCCGATGATTTAACTTTTATTGGGAAAAAGTCTAATAATAACAAGAATTGGACGCCGTAGCATGCTTTTGTGTCAAATTTTAATCACACCACACCCTTTTTCACTCCCTTAATCAACATTAATCAGGAAATTGCTTTGTCGTTTCAGACTTTTTTATTACCTTTGCATTCGCAAAGGTTTTTATACTGATGCAATGCTTATTGCCAAGACATATTTATCCTTAAGGATTACTTGTTTGGCATAAGGCAACAAACAGAATACATAGCGGAAGCGTCCGCGTTTAGTTATAGGACTTATGTCCTTATTCTTTGTCCCTCAAAATCCGCCAAGATTTAGATAAATGACAAATAGAATAAGACACAGGTCCACGTTTCCTATATAGGTGCGTGGACCGCTTGTGCTTATATTTGTCATTGGCTACTTGGCGGTGCCAGAGGGACGGATAAGCTCAACGCGGTTCCGTTCCTATTTTTTTGTACCTATTATTAACCTGACAAGACACTATATATATAAATAATGTATAAGATAACCTGGGACAAGGAGACCGGCGGAGTGTTGTTGCACTCACGCATTGTAGAGGGGACGCTCGGCACGTCTCCGCGTCCTGTGTTCTGGGAAGAGCTCGACCTCCTGCACCTCAACGACCTCGGATGGCAGTATCCCCATTGCGAGGAGCCGCTGCTGTGGGCTGTCAACAAACAGTATTACTATCGCGGCGACCTTGTCTTCGAGGCTAAGGGCGCCAATATCTACGACGAGGCTACCGTCATTCTTCAACCCGGCTTTGAGTTACTAAGGCTGAAGCCCGTTGACGTTAAGAAGATGCTCAAGAAGGCACAGGAGTATATGTTCCTCCTTGAGAGCGAGGCTATAGAGTTCATCCACGAGACCTATGAGCAGTATGCCGGTGCACGGAAAAGCGTGAAGAAAGTTGCTGCCAACCAACTCGACTACGAAGCCCTTGCCCAGCGCATGGAGCAGAAGACGAAGAAGAAGATGGCCATCGTGAAGGAAGACTGCGACTCCTTCGAGATAATGCCCCTCGATGCTGCCGAGGAGCAGGGCAAGAAGGTATATCAGACAACGAAGATAGACGTCTTCCTTGCCTCGTTCAGTGGCGGCAAGGACTCGCAGGTAGTCCTCGACCTATGCACCCGCGCCATCCCCAGCACCGACTTTCAGGTAATCTATAGCGACACCGGTTATGAACTGCCACCATCACTCACCCTCTACGAGGAGGTGCAGCGACACTATAAAGCACTCTATCCCGACCTTAAGTTCTCCGTTGCCCGCAACCACGAGAGCGTGCTTAACTACTGGGATAAGATAGGCACGCCGAGCGATACGCATAGGTGGTGCTGTGCTGTTATGAAGACCGCACCGCTTTACCGCATGCTTAAAACAAAAGACAATAAACAGGCAAAAGTTCTTACGTTTGATGGCGTTCGTGCAGAAGAGAGTACCAGACGTTCTAACTATGGACGTATAGGAAAAGGTGTTAAGCATGATACTGTTATCAACGCTCGCCCTATTCTTAGTTGGTCATCTGTTGAGATATTCCTTTATCTCTTCAAATATAATCTGCCGATAAATCCCGCTTATCGTCAAGGTATGACGAGAGTCGGTTGCCTCATTTGCCCCTTCGGAAACGAATGGAATGAAATGGTGGCGCAGAAGCATTACAAAGAGAACCTATCCCCTTTTCTTATGCGAGTTGAGAATTTCTCGGTTAAAGCTGGTGTCAAGGACAATAAGCAATACATTGGAGATGGTGGATGGAAAAGAAGAGCAAGTGGTAATTTGATAGACCGCACATCATTCATAGAATTCAAGAGTTCGACACCTACTTTCCATGCAAAGATAACAAAACCAAAGATTGCTCTTGACACATTCTTACCTACGTTAGGAACATTTACTCTTACAACTTCAGGCAAAGAACAAAAGGGAGAAATAAAGATCAAAGACAAAATTTATTCAATCACTATCAAGGAGACGAAAGAAGATGTCTTTGACGTTACGATAGACAATATATACGATATAGTATTAGTCGGACAAATCAAGAAAGTATTCTTAAAATGCACCTACTGCATAAAATGTGAAACGTGCGAGGTAGAATGTCCTACGGGAGCTTTATCTGTATATCCACAAGTAAAAATAAATAAAGACAAATGCATACACTGCCATAAATGCTTAGACTTTCACGAGAAAGGCTGCATAGCGGCAAATTCATTATTCATGACAACTGGAGGCATTATGACAAAACAAGCAAATATCGACCGTTACAAGAACTTCGGTCTCAAAGAAGAATGGGTAGAGGATTATATGATTGACACAGATGATTTCTGGTCAGGTAATCACGGATTGAATGAGAACTACCAAATACCTTCTCTAAAAAGTTGGTTAAGGGATGCGGAAATCATCGATGACAAGAACAAGATAACTGAGTTAGGTCAGTTCCTTGCCGACAACAGAACTGATTATCCAGATCTTGTTTGGGAGATTATATGGATAAACCTTTCATACAACTCATTCATCATAAATTGGTTTGGATGTAATATACCTGTAAATTCAGATTATTCATCTAAAGCAATGGAGGCAATGATTCGTGAGCAATATACTTCATATAAGGAAAAGACAGTACATAATGCTGTTTATCAGTTGCAACGTACGCTTAAGGAATCGCCAATAGGTTCCACTTTCTGTCAGATGGAGCCTTCAGGTAAAGATACATTTACACGTATGCCGTATGAAGATTTGAGTCCAGAGGCCATGGCTTACTCCATCTACAAATATGCAAAGACAAAGAATATATTCTCTTTGCGTGTGGCAGACTTCTATAATCCGGAAGCAGAGCATGGTGTAGCAAAAGAATTTGGAGTGCCTAAGTCAATACTGGAAAGAGGGCTCCGTTCTTTGAACTCTAATAATAACCGAGTGCTTGTGGCCGAACTTAACATGGGACTTGACAGTATTACGCTCCGTGAAGACCTGACACCATTATCTTGCTTACAGATGTTGATAAACTAACATGAGCCTTCTATCCGAAACATACAAGACTGCATTGCTGCAGACTAAACGCGGAAATTGTAGAGGAGTTTATTCTAATGCAAAACCTATTTACGTGTTATCTCTGATAGATGCGATAGATGAAGGTTGTATCATTGGGAATAAAATCACATTCGACAATGAAGAATTGGTGAGACTCTATTCCTACAACTACAACAATCCGGAGCACAAAGAGGATATGCTAAGGAAGTCAAATATGAAGACAACGGCTTTCTATATGCCATTCTTTCATCTTAACGCTGAACCATACTACCACATCAAGTGGCTTGAAGGAACGGAAATACCCAAGCAAGCACTTTCTCCTTCCGCCAAGTTCCTCCGCGAGCATGTTGACTATGCCTACCTTGATGATGGCTTATGGGAGTTGCTTCAAGATGCAGACACGCGGCAGGAGTTCCGTCAAGCGATAATTAACCATTACCTAACCTCAACCGAATAAAACGACCAACCTATGAAATACAGCGATATAGTAACCCTCAGGCAGATGCGTCCCGCCTACAACATACAGGAGGAGTCGCAGGATGAATGGAAGACGTTCATCGCCAATGACCAGTTTAATGATATCCTCAACCGCATGGTGAAGGCTGTGCGCAATAACGATGCCGATAATCATAAGTCGGTATGGATTGCGGGCACCTACGGCACGGGTAAGTCGCATGCCGGTGCGGTGTTGAAGCACCTGTTCTGCGATGCTGTGGAAGATATCGAGGAGTACGTAGAGGAGGAGTATAAGAAAGATAAATACGCCATGCTGAAGAGCGCCATCCTCGGCGTGCGTCAGCAGAAGCGCCTTTTCCCCGTCAATATGTACGGTCAGCAGAGCATCGCCCATGAGGAAGACCTGTCGCTGCAGATGCAGAAGGAGATAAAGGCGGCTCTCACCGCTGCTGGTCTCAGCATCACCGTGCAGACCGACTTCGACACTCTCGTGAAGCACATCGATGAACAGCCCGTCATCTGGCAGTCGCTCATCGACAACAACACCATACTGAGCAGTGTGGCCCCCGACCTTAAGAAGCTGCGCCAGTTGTTGGCAGCAGGCAACACCGAGGTCCTCGACCGTGTGCGTGACGCCCAGCGACAGAGCGGTATCGACATACGTCTGCAAGGCAATGACCTACAGCAGTGGATATTCGAGGTGCAGACAGAGCTTCGCAAGCATGGCTACGACGGACTCCTCATCATCTGGGATGAGTTCACCGAGATAATGACATCAAGCATCGGCACCCGCCTGCTCGTGCAGTTGCAGAAGATAGCCGAGGCGATGATGAACCAGGAGAACGACTCCTACTTCCTCTTCATCTCTCACCCGTCAGCCCTCAACTCGCTGAAGGAGGAGGAGCGCGAGAAGACGAAAGGACGTTACCACTACGTCACCTACAACATGGAACCGGTGTCTGCCTTCAAGATAATGTCGAAGAAGTTCAAGATTGTCGATGAGGCAACCTACCAACAGCGAAAGTCCCGCTTCTTCTCCTTGCATACCGACCTCCTCGATATGTTCTCCTCTGACTCCGCCCAGACCGAGGAGACGAAGGAGAACATACAGAACCTCTACCCACTGCATCCATCTACGGCAAACCTCGCCACGTACTACGCCCGTGAGGCAGGCTCGTCGAGCCGCAGTGTCTTCGAGTTCCTTGCCAGCGATGCCGTCAAGGAGTTTCTCGACGACGAGAGCAACTACGCCAACGAGCGCACCATAACAGCCGACTACCTGTGGGACTATGTGCAGGAATACTTCGAGAGCGACACGACAAAGTTCGGTGCCGTGACGGAGCGCTACAACAGTCATCACCTCGCCGTGGAGGCTGCCGGTGACAACTACCTGCGTGTCTTCAAGGGCATACTCCTGCTTAACGCCCTCAACAACATAGCCAACAGCGACACCGTTACGCCAAGCACGGAGAACATAGAGAACCTCTTCGTCGGCACAGAGGTACAGCCGGAGCTTACCGAGATACTCGAGTTCTTGAATGACAAGAGCATAATACAGCGTCAGCCTAACGGCAACTACTCCATCCTCTTCACCGCTCTGCCGGGCGAGGAGATACAGAACATCAAGGAGGAGCTTAAGTCAAGCAACTACCTCTACACCGATCAGGTGATAAAGTTCGGCGATACCGCCCGTCTGCACTTCGACAAACTCTTCAAGCAGGTGAACCGCCCGCTGTCGTATCAGTTCTTCTCAAAGCAAGGCAACGAATACACCCTGCTCAGCAAGATAGAGAACATGCAGCGCCAGGCCATGAGCTACGAGGTGTTCCTCGCCATCATGGTGGCAAAGACACAGACAGAGATGTTCGACCTCAAGGAGATAGTAGAGCGCAATAGTCGGGAGGAACGTTTCCAGAATACCGCCTTCGTCGTCATGGAAGCCCCTATGAGCGAGAAGAACTACGAGCGCTTCATAGAGTATCAGGCCAATGCCCAGTGCGCCCAGCGCCACGGACTGCCCAACCAGCAGAAGACCTACGCGAAGAACGCCTCTGACATGATAACCGAATGGATAACCGCCATGAAGGGCAGCAATGCCACGTTCTATCTGCGTGGCGACAGCATGACCATCGTAGGCAGCAAGCTCTCTTCCACCATCAACAACTCCATAGCCCCGACAATCTTCTCCGTCGGACCGGAGTCACTGGAGATAATACGCGCCAAGAGTTCAACGACATACTGGAAGAAAGCCTCTGTAAAGGCAACCGTTGATACCATCCTCTCTTTCAACACCAAGCAAGACATACTGTCATCGTCATCATGCGGCGGTCAGGCACGCCATGTGGAGTTTCTGCTTCAGGACAGCGTTGACGACAACCTGCAGTTCAAGACCGACGTAGATCCTAACCACCCGTTGAAGAAGGTATGCGACTATATCGACGAATACCTGTCCGGTCGTCATACGAGCAAGAACCAGACCTTCAACCTCGGCGAGAAACTGCAGGGACTTACCGAGGCACCTTACGGATTGTTCCAGAGCTATGCCTCGATGGCTATGGTCGCCTTCGCCATGAGGAAGTATGCCAACCAGATTTACGACCCGAGCGGCAAGCCACGCACATCACAGCACCTCGTCGATGACGTCGTGGAGCTCTTCAAGGCATGGGAGACGGGACGTACGTCGAACAAGCTTATCTTTATGTTTGAGAGCAAAGAGGCAGGCAAGCTCTGCAAGAACCTCATCGCCATGTTCTCTCTGCGCAAGCTGAAGGGATACTCTGACATCAGTTCGCTGAAGGATGCCCGCTGGGCAGTGCAGCATGAGTATGCCAAGACGAAGGGCTACCCGCTCTGGGCGCTGAAGTACAGCAGTAGCAGTTACAACACCCAGCCCATGCGCGACCTTATTGATAATATAATAAAGGTGGTGGGCGACTCTGAGAGCATGAAGAACCCGACATTGCTCAACAGCGTCATCAATGGCTACGACGACCAGAAGATAGAATGGGGAAATCTGCTTGTAGAGAACAACGGCGGCAACTACAAGGAAGGTTTCGACAACTTCCTCAAGAGCGTCGAGACCGTCAACGTCACCGATGGCGAGATAGACGAGGCAACGAAGTATCTGCATGGCCACCTCGAAGGCGAGGTAGGCTTGTGGAAGGAGATTGACGTAAAAGATAAACTGAAGGACTGGCGTATCTCGCAGCAGCCGAAGCCTGTGATGCCTCCTGTTACCGGCGGTGGTGGAACAACAGCCGGTGGTGGCTATACCAGTGGCGGAACGACAAACGGTGGCGGCTTCGTAAGCGACAATCCTGCGGATATAACAAATAAGCGCGAGCAGCTTACGGAGAAGATGAAATTCATGCCTTCAACCGAAGCGAAAGATGTGCTCTCTGATATAATCGCAAAAGAAAGCGGATTCGTTCTTGATGTAATACTGAAATACATGTCATAACTATGTACAGTGAGTTCCGTGACTTTGAAGACCTGAAGGCCTTTGTCCTTGAAGACAAGGAATCGACCGGCATGGATGTATCGACACGCAACAGATATCCTATCCGTTTCGTGCTGTTTGATAACTTCCGTGACTGTAGTCTCTTTGTTGACTTCATACAGAGCGAGATGCAGGCTGTGGTGTATAGTGTCGATAAGTGGATAGACCCCGAATATCCCGACCTGATGATAACGCATACCGAGCTTGCCGACCGCATCAAGCAGCACGTCAAGCAGATGGGATGCAGCGACTGCGTCATTGCGCCTTTCTCAGAACTGGCACGTTTCTATGACAACAACGAGAAGAAGACCTTCGATGCTCTATTGAAGACAATCAAGGCTATAGAGGCCAGTGCCGATGCCGCCAATGCCCATCAGCGTGTCTATATACCTATCGTCGGTTTGGAGGGCAAGATGGAGACATTCGCCAAAGACTCGCAGAGCACCATCTGGCGACTGCGCACGGACAGCCATGACCTCAACTACCGACTGATAATAACCAACAACTCGACATTCGGCGTGCAAGGACTGGAGCAACACTACACCGTTGTTCACAACGTGCAGCAGTGGCTCAACGTGTGGAAGGATGCAAACAAACAGGTTACGCCAAACATCATCTGCACCTCACGCTCCATCTTCGCCAACGCCTGCTTCGCCCAGCCCGACAATGCCTTTATGTTTGTGCCGTGCGAGGATGCGTACGAGTTTCTCACGAAGGGACTGCAGCTACAGTTCGGCGGATTGCAGAAGGAGATAAGCGACGGCAACAACTGGGACACACTTGCCGAGAGAATAGATCTTACCGGTGGCTTCAGCTTCTCAAAGTACGTCAGGAAGGAACTGTCGTTCAGCGACCTCGATTATAAGTACTTCATCAAACTGTGGTTTGAATTCCCCGAACACTACTACCGCTGGCTGCTGACACGCTACTGGCAGTTGTTGATGAAGGGCGAGGGATACATCTGTCGCATACTGTCGAAGACAACCTCGCTGACAGGCTTCGACTTCATCGAGCAGATGGCACTCGACATGACCGAGATAAGCATGGAGATGGAAGAGCGCAGCTTCTGCCTGAAAGAAGCCGTGAAGAACCATGTCGTAATGCGTGAGGCGGTACAGACAACGGTAGCCAAACGCCTTGAAGCTATTGCCGCGAAATATAATGCCACGAGTGCGCTGAAATACTTCACCGGCATCTCCGACAAGGAGAAGGAACTTGCTATAGCCTGGATAGGCAAGGGCGCCATTGATGCCTCACAGGTGAAGTATTTCTATCCCGACCTGTACTACTACCTCAGCGAACCGCTCGGCGTGGCAGGCAAGGTGCCGACATGGGTGGCAGCCTACATGAAGGAATACAAGACAGCCAAGATTGCCAACGTCTATACGCCTGCCGTCAAGCAGCAGATTCTGACGCTCAACCAGTCGGAGGTGACCTTCGACGCATGGTACCAGTCTTTCTCTACGACAAGGACACTGCTGCAGGGACGTGGTGACATAGAGGTGTTCTACTGGATTGACGGTCTTGGTGTGGAGTGGATACCACTCATCAAGGAGATAATACGCGAGAAAAACTCGCAGAATATCTACCTCAACGACATCAAGATAGCCCGTACCATACTGCCGACACGCACAAGCGACAACAAGGCTGACCTTCAGAAACTGCTGCCCGAGGGAAGGACACTGGAGAAGGCCGGAGATCTCGATAAGTTGGCTCATGACTCATCCAACTGCTGGCCTACGACTATAATAAAAGAGGTGGACCTGGTAAGGAGCATCATCGAGGACATCCTCATGAGATATAACGGCAAGAAGGTGGCCATCGTCTCCGACCACGGACTGACCTACCTCTCGCAGCTCTGCGACGGATTGGGACTTGCCGGTGTAACACCCGACCACCACGGACGCATTGCAACGAAGGAGAAAGGCGGATGGACAACTGACGAGAACTACATGCGCCTGGAAGATGGCAAGACCGTCTGCGCGCTGAAGCACACCTCGCTCTGCAACAAGGTGCCGAAAGGACAGGGCATACACGGCGGTTGCACGCCGGAAGAGGTGCTCGTGCCTGTCTTCATCATCTCAAGCAGCGTGATAGATGCCGAATGGGATGCTGCAATACTGACGACAGAACTGAATGGTGCCAATCCGACGGTGCAGTTCCGCATCACCAACGCTCCAACGGTGGAGATACCTGTCGTGGAGTATAACGACAACAGATATGCGCTGCATCATGTCAGTGGCGATATCTACCAAAGTGATCCGCTGGTTGTTGATGAAAACAGTAATGACATCTTCCTTGTCATTGGCAGTGTGATGAGACAATATAAGGTAAGCGTATCTACCGGTGCAACAGAAGACGATCTGTTCGGAGGATTCTAAATCAAACGACTATGAAACAAGAAATAAGCGAAAAGATAAGGCAGTATTTCTCTGCCATGTCAATATACAAGGATGCAGCAAAGACCAACAGTATCTTTGCCGGACGTAACCTCCCGTCGTTCGTCAAGGACTTCCTGCTGAAGAGGTTCCTCAACATCCAGACGGGTGAGATAGACACCCTCGGCCTGACGGAGTTCCTTGACCACGTGATACCAGCCAATGCCGGTTCGGTGAAAGACCGCATTGTATCAGGCCAAGAGGTTGTACTGCTGTGTCGTTTCATCATCTATATTGATTTGGTGAAAGGACAGAAGCAATTCTCCATACCTGACTATGGCATAAAACTGAAGGAGGGCATCATACCGGAGTTTACCTACAACAAACATCAGGGAGAACTCGTCGATGGCGAGAAATGGGGCATAGTGAAGCTATGTCTGCTACCTGATGATGACGGCAAGAAGTTCCATGTGCAGATGGTGGAATACAAGCCGTTCAAACCATACAGTTCTGTTGACGTTAATTATCTCGCTGAGGCACGTAAACAGTTTACAACACAGGAATGGATGGATGTATTGCTCTCTGCCATGGAGTATGACCCAGACGGCTTTGTGAATCAGACACAGAAACTGGAATTCCTCACACGTCTGCTTATTTTCATCGAGCCACGCTTGAACGTGATAGAATTGGCACCAAAGGGAACAGGCAAGTCGTATGTCTTCGGAAACCTTTCGAAATACGGATGGCTCGTCAGCGGTGGTAAGGTGACCCGGGCCAAACTCTTCTATGACAAGGCACGCCAGCAGAACGGCATCATCAAGAATCATGACTTCACCGTATTTGATGAGATACAGACCATCGTATTCCAGGAGCCTGCCGAGATACAAGCTGCGCTGAAGTCGTATCTTGAGAGTGGTAAGACTACGATAGACAATAACGAGTTCTCCTCAGAGTGTGGTCTGATGCTCATGGGTAACATTCCGATTACGGAGGCTCGCAAACCAGTGTCTCCTTTCTACTTCGAGTCTTTGCCTGAGAATTTCAAGGAGTCTGCATTGCTTGATCGCTTCCACTGCTTCATCGAGGGATGGCTGCTGCCACGTGTGGATACAAGCATGATATTCCATGGGTGGACTATCAATGTAGAGTACTTCTCGGAGATACTCCACACCATGAGAACAAACAATACGTACGGACTGCTCTTCGACCTGCTTGCACAGTTTGAGAATAAGGCCGACGTGCGCGACTCGAAAGCCATAAAGCGTGTGGCCACAGGCTATATGAAACTACTCTTCCCACATTGGCAGAGACTGGAGGATGTGAACAAGGAGGAGTTTGAACTGTATTGCCTTAATCCGGCAATTCATCGTCGTGGCATCGTAAAGGAACAATGCCACAACATCGACCCTGAGTTTAAAACGAGAATGCCTGAAGTAACTATGCTTTGATAAGCCATCAACTACTACCTAACTATGAGCAACATTGACAATATATTCCGGAGAGTATTGGCTGACGAGCAGTTAGTCAAGGAGTTTAATATAAACGCTGCGAGGATTAACAGCATCAGCGATGGTAAGCGTGCCGTTAACCCTCAGGTGAAGGCGATTGCCGAAATCCTCGACCAACTCAACAAGAAAATTAGTGAGACGAAGAGCGACATGAACATTCGTAAGAAAAGCGGACCAGTCGTCCTCGCCGACTCTGATTTCCAGACTATATATAAAAAGGTGGTTGCTCAACTCTCTAAATAATCTGTCCCCATGATAATCAAGAAACTGACCATAAGCAATTTCCGCAGCTATTACGGGACGAAGGAGTTTGAGTTCTCCGATCATCTGAACCTCATATTAGGCTCTAATGGTGATGGCAAGACTACATTCTTCGAAGCACTTAACTGGGTGCTTACGCCGGATTATGCCAAGAGGTCGGATGATGATGTTATTCCCGAGGTGTCAACGCTCGTTTCCGCAAAGATGTTCAAGGAACTGAAGGAAGGGGAGCGAGGAAAAGTCTGCGTTGCCATCGAACTGAAGAACAACAGCGGCAGTCTTAGAATTGTTGAACGGCAGTTCTTTGCTGTAAAGGGCACAGAAGGGAAAATGCTGATTGAAGATCGCTGTCATAGGGCATACCGCTATGTCGGCTCATTGAAGCGTGAACTGCCATCTGTAAAAGATGTGTTTGAAGGAGAGAATGCTTTCCCTGCCATAATTAAGAAATACCACATCTTCAAGGGTGAGGACAAGCTCAATATCTTCAACGATAAGACGACTCTTCAGACCCTCATTGATATGTTCTCCGAGATAAAGGACATTGAGCCATACAAGGCTTTTGCTGATTATGCCGAGCGAACTTCACAGAAGGCTATCGCTGGCTCGAAAGACAAGGCGGACAAAGCAAACCAGAAGCTCCTAAAACTGCAAGGCGACATTTCTGCCCTTAACAAAGAATTGGCAAAGGCAGAAACTGACATGGCCGCTGCCAAGAAGGTTTACAACGAGGCAAAAGTGCAAATAGATGGCATTGGCAAAGATTATGAGGTAATACAGAAGGCGGCAGAGCTGGAAAAGGAAATCGCTAAGGGGGAGAGCCTCATTCCTCGTTTCACCGACAAGATTGATGAGGACTACAACATAAAGCTTCTTGATGAACAATGGATCCTTATGGGCTTCACTCCTATATTGAAGGAGTATAACCGTAAGATGACATCATTCCAGACGAGCAAGAACAACATAGAAGACGACTATCGCAAGAAGCAAGAGGATGAGATAGCTAAAGCGCGTGTTGAGAAGGCTGTGACACATCTTGAGAAGGTTGCTTGGAACAGGCAGGATGTAGAGAAGATGAAGCATTCGCTGCATACACACCATTGTGTCTATTGCGGGACGGATATGCCGGAAGGCAGTGCTGCGTATGACTCGCTGAAGCAACGTATTCACGATGTCATAGAACTGCTTACTCCAAAGCCGGAGGAGAAGCGACCTGAGATAAAGAAGATGTTCGCCTTCAAGAACATAGAGGAAATGTCGCAACTGGGTAACAGCCTTCTTAATACGGGTAAAGACATCGAAGGTATTGCCGACGAAATCGAGTCTGCCAATCAAGAGAATAATGACATAAGGGCAGAGATAGCGGATTTGATAGAGAAGATAGTAAGCAAGAAGAATGAGGTTCATAATATGTACGCCAACTCTTCTACCGGCGAGAATCTTAAGGAGTATGTGTCTAACATTACTGTCGTTAACAAGTGGCATGAAGAGAAAAGCCAGGCTGCCCTTACATACAATAAACTTCGTAAGCGTATTCCCGAGATAAAGGAGGAACTCTCAAGGAAGAAGGCAGACCAGGCAAAGAACGCCAAGGCGAGTGGTAATGGTGGTTTGCTGATGATTCATACTCTGTTCCGGTTGCTTAGCAATGCACTTGAGAATACCAGCAGCGCCATTTATGAGGAATTCCTCGCAAGACTTGCAAAGGAGGCAAACGTGTTCCTTTCTCAACTGAATGTTGATGACTTTACGGGTGTCATAAAGATTTATCTTGATAGGTTCAACGACCTGAAAATTGAACTACAGGATAAGAACGGCAAGGTTATCACAAATCCCAATACCTCGTTGCTTACGACTATGCATATCAGCATCCTCTTTGCAATATCTGAACTGACGAGGGAGAACCGCGATGCTGAATATCCGCTGATATTCGATGCTCCTACTTCATCCTTTGACGAAGGCAAGGACAAGACTTTCTACGAGTGTCTCAACAGTCAGGTCAACAAACAGTGTATCGTTGTCACCAAGAGTTATCTGTACAAAGATGATAACGGTGAATTCGTTGTTGACGAGAAAGCGCTGAGCAGACTCAACTGTAAGAAGTACAGGATAAAGAAGCTGACCGGCTTCGACAAACTTGATATTACAACTATCGACACACAGGTAGAAGAACTGGGAGGAACAGACTGATGGCAACACTTTACGATACATGGTTAGACCGTATTGACTCTTATTATGAAGAGCAATACTTCGACACGGTTATTGAGCCTTTGTGCAACTACAAGGGCAACAGCGTTGATGGACGGAAGGCAAGAGGAAAGAACTTCGATGCCGGCTATGAGGTGTATATCTATGCCTTCTTCCTTGGATTATATTATGGCGAGCGCACTCCATTGAATGGACCGAAGGCGAAATTCCGCATGGAGATGTCAACATGGGGACGAAAGAAAGGCCAGC
>R12__coassemble_317_pt1 | contig 19798 bp, 3 predicted proteins | sample R12__metabat2_high_PE_039 | metagenome-assembled genome bin R12 | reverse complement strand
GTTGACACCGGTAACACCGATGCACGTCTTCAGAGCTTGATGGTGCCGCGTGGTGTAGAGGTATGGGGTGGCTATACCGACGAATACACCTCTGCCGACGACCATGGCTTCCTGGAGTCGAAGCGCGACATCATGGCAAACCCAAGCTATCTGCTCGGTGACTACAGCTACGAGAACACTACGGCAACAGCCTATCACGTACTCACCTTCACCGACTACGTCTTCGATGCCGACGGTGTGGCATATCTTAGCAACGAGGCCAGCAAGCTTATAACCAATGCCAGCAGTTCGGCCAACACCTACGCCGGCTACAAGACGCAGTAGCTGCTCAGCCTTGCCGATGTCCTTGGCGATGACGTGCGAGGCGTCGTCGATGGCGTGTATATCTATGGCGGACAGGCCGATGCCTCGTCGGCTGGCGACAACCACTACAACGGTGGTGGTGCAGCTGTAGTAGGCTCTAACGGACACATCCGCAACAGCATACTCCTCGGCAATCAGGGCAGCGAAGGCGGTGCCGTATATCTTGAGCAGGGCGGCATGATCTCCGGCTGCCTCATCAAGCAGAACACTGGCAAGTACGGCGGTGGCATCTATGTGGAGCAAGTCAGCGACGATGTTGCCAACGAGCAGTACACCAGCGAGATGGCCCACATCATGACCTGTACCGTAGTTGACAATACAGCCACCACGGCAGGCGGCGGCATCTGGTTCTACAACAACACCCGTGTCAACTCATCTGTCTTCTGGAACAACACCTGCTCCGACCAGGCCAACGTCAGCGGACAGCTCTCTGCACGCTATCAGGGCACAGAGACTGTCTCTACATTCGATACATACCCATTCGCATACTCTGCCATTCAGGACAACCGTGCCGCAGGCACCAACAACATCTCCGTGGCATCGAGCAGCGACAATGGTGTCCGATTCACAGAGCAAGTCTATTATATGATAGACGACTACTCCGTGCTCTGTAACGTGGGTTACCCACAAGACCTCTACACCTCACAGTTCGTCAACACCTCCTACCAGACAGCGGCTGCCGACTTCGCCACTGTGGCCCGTGTGCAGGAAGGCACATCATTCATCGATATCGGCGCACGTGCCAATGAGTTCATCAATGTCAATGTGCCGACATCACCGGAGCAGCTCCTGCTGCGACTATACGTCAGCGACCCGGAGGAGGTGAACTACACACTCATGAAGGCCATGCGCGAGAGCGGCGATGCCGTGTATTCTAAGCAAGGTTCAAGCTTTGCCTATCCGTTCCAGCATCTCGACGATGCCATTAACTACATCAAGGAGGCACGCCAGAGCGAGACGCTCGTCGTTGGCTCTACACGTCCGCTGAAGGACTATGCCGCCAACCTGCCGTTCGAGATTGTCATCAGCCGTGGTGAGTTTGCGCCACAGACAGATATCTACGGCGAGTACTCTTACTCCAGCGGTAATACATTCCTCGTACCGGAGGGTGTCACCATCGTCGGCGGTGCCAAGTGCGACAGCGTATATATCAAGGACGGTGAGGCATACTACTTCGGACAGACACGTCGTGCCAAGACATTCTCATACGCCTACGGCCCTGACCTCTACGACAACACAGAGCTGGCATCGTTCAAGGACGGCCGCGAGGTGCTCTTCAAGAAAGACGACACCATCAGTGGCGGCGGACAGATGCTCGCACCGCGTCGCCGTACCAACCAGAACATCTACGACGAAGGCTCCGGCATGACGGGTGTCCGCATGCTCGACAGCGACCTCGACAGCATACGCCTCTCACGCCCGAAGTCCGACCTCAACGGCAACGGCATTCTCGAACCATGGGAGTTTGAGAACCAGTCTATCCTCTCCGGAAAGGTTGTCAATACCTCAAGCGACAACGGCGCCTACCATGTCGTCACCATCATTGCCGACGAACACTACACCGGCGAGCGTCCGCATGGCGGCATAGAGGCTGGTGGCGGTGCCGACATTGCCAAGAAGGCATACAACAGCACAGACCTCAACAACGGCAATGGATACAGCATCCTGCACACCGGAACCAACAACCCAAGCTACATCATACACACCACAGGTACTGTACCGTACGACATGGGACACCCTGTAGAGATGGACGGCGTCACCGTCCAGGGCGGATATGCCTACAGCTACCAGAAGACTGCCGTGCAGGAGGAGAGCGCCTATGGCTACTATCACGGCGGCGGCCTCCACGTCGATGGCAACTGGTATTCTAACAAAGACGAACAGGGCAATATCGTCACAGCATATATGCACAGCGGTTCGCCACAGACCGTGGCATACCATGACATACCGGTATTCCTGCGCAACTGTACGTTCCAGAACAATACTGCCGGATATGGCGGTGCAATATCATGCAACACCGACCTCCACATGTACAACTGCTACTTCGCACAGAACCTTGCCTTAAGCGGCACAGACACCGACGTAGAATACCTCAACGAGGCTACGGGCAGCACAGAGCAGTATGACGTGGAGTACCCGGGAGACGGCGGATGTATCTATGTCACACAGAGTCTCACAGCGGTCAACACCCTCTTCTCTAACAACGAGGCACAAGACCCGCTCTTCGGTGGCAGTCTGCACTCGTGGCCGACACTGCGCAACAGTGCCAACGGTGCGTCACCGGCAGCAATGCGCGGCGGTGCCGGAGGCGTGGTGTTTGCTGGCCGCAACAGCTATCTGCACATCATGAACTGCGACTTCGTGCAGAACAAGGCAACATACTTCCCGGCCATCTACACACAGAACCCTAACATAGCATCGCTATCACAGTCGGCACTGCCACAGATGGATGGCTACAACGAGATACTCTCAACCATCTTCTGGCGCAACCAGTCCACAGTGCAGACCTTCGGTGCCGACCAGGTCATAAACCACTCTGCCACCTTTAGCAGCAAGCCAAGCTACAACGGCGGATGGCCTAACCTACTGCCGTCATCACAGTCAGAGCTCGATGGCATGGCGCCTACAACATGGTTCTCTTGCTACGAAGTGGGCACATGCCAGACACCTGTCTACGACTTCGACCTCCGCGAGGCTCCTTACGACCTCTCGACATACGTGCCGCAGTTGCTCTACAACTACGCTAAGAACTACACTGACGAAAGCGGCAACACGACACCATTGGGTACTGAGGATCAGATGAAGTCACAGAACTGCAACATCCTACTCTCATCGACAAACACCGACCTCGACGGACCGAACTTCTCTGCACCATCCTACGACCCAGGCATCGACGGCTACAACGCATCGGCCGACTGGTCTATCGCCCGACTCAACAATATCGTTGACAACGGATGGGGACGACTCAACCAGACCATCACACAGTTGGTGGGCGATGACAAGATTGTACATTACAGCGCTACATTCGACCCAAGCGGCGACACCGACAAGCCATTCTCTGGCACTGGTGCATACCACAGCATACACTACTCTGACGACCACTATCAGGAGGCACACCTGCCACGCAAGGAGATGCTCCCTATGGGCGACTATGACATGGCGAATGTCACCGGAGAGACCATCGGCTATATGACATACACCATCTCTGAGGGACACGACAATCAGGATGGCGCAAATATGTACCGCATCTCACACGACCCTAACCCTACACATGAGCAGACATACATCGACATGGGAGTCTATGAGTACGTACACACAGAGCTCAAGCCTACGACAGAAGGCGAGTGCGACGTGCTGTGGGTTGCCACACGTGAGCGTATAGAGAACGGAGACCCAGACGGCTCATGCTGGGAACAGCCTACATCTGACCTACAGCGTGCCATAGAGACGCTACTCGCATCACGCAACGGACACGACAAGGAGATACGCATCACCGAGGGTGACTACTCTCCGGTATACACCATGGGTAGCGACAAGTTCCTCACATTCTATATCAACACCGAGGCACTCAACGACCGCTCTGAGATAACAGAAGCCGTCAAGAATGATGTTGACAAGCAGTATGTCAAGTCGCTGAAGATCTCTGGAGGATGGAGCTACGACTGGAAGATGACCGACGACTCCGAGCGAGACATAGAAGACTATCCTGCCACACTGCGAGGCGTGGCACGCTCTGGCGTGGGCACAGAGAAGCTCAACTATGTCTTCAATATCGACGATGCACGACAGTGGTACGGCGTGAGCACAACAAACGGCACGGCAGCAACGCTGACGCCGACAGGTGTCTCACAGGCCAGCGTCATTCCTATCACCATCGACGGACTGTCACTCGTCAATGCCAATGCCGTAGAGACAGGAGGCGACGCCACCAACAACGGTGCTGCGTTCTACTATGCCGACCAGCTCGATAAAAGCGGCAATCTCTGTGCAGCACCTGCCAACGGGGCACTGAAGCTCACCTTCGGCCACAACATCGTCATGGCAAGCGGCAGCACATCAGGCACATCGCCGGCAGCCATGTACGTCGGCAAGGGTGGCGGCGAGGCGCTCATATACAACTCACTCTACCACTCTAACTACGGCGATCCGCTCAACGCTTACGACACACGCGTCGTCAACTGCACCTTCGGTCTCAACCAAGGCATCACACGTCTCTACGACTCTGACACAAACAGCCAGAAGTCAAGAGTACACAACAGCGTATTCTGGAAGAACAACCTCGCAACAGTGGCCAACGGCTACGGCCAGCAGATGCTCTTCCCTGACCGCTCACAGCAAGACCCAAGCGCCGACCGTAACACAGCGAACGACCTCTTCACATACAACGCTCTCACAGATACATACCACTACAACGATACCGACCTGCACGAGAACAATAAAGGCACGGATAAGAACCAGAACTGCGGACTGTCGCTCGAGAACAGCGACGCCATCTACGGCCCGAACTTCGCCGACCCTAACGAGACAGCCACAGCACAGAGCGACCTCGAGGCACGCGATTTCCACCTGCAGCCGTCTGTGCGTCTGATGAACACCGGCAGCAATGACACCTACGCCGATGTGGTGGGCACCAACCCTACGACATCGTATGTCAAGACCGTCACCTTCAACACTGACACCACTCAAACAACCCGTACAACGGTATATACCAGCTATGACTCTACAGGTAAGGATGCCACTACCACAACAGAGACAACAACCTTGCCGTACTACGAAGGCGACGCAGAAGGAACCTTCGAAGGCTTCGAGGCAGACCTCGCCGAGGAGAAGCGTGTCATAGCTGTCACCATAGACCGTGGTGCTTACGAGTTCCAGGATGCCCTCTCTCGTATTATATATGTAGATCCAAGCCGTGCCGACGGCGATGGCTCTAACTGGTCGAACACTTACTCAAGCCTCCAGCGAGCAATAGACCTCGTCGGCGTTTACTACAACGCATACAACCAGACGGCATACGTCTATGCAAAGGTGGGACGCATAAAGGAGGACGTCATCATGCGTGATGGCGTACACGTCTATGGCTCTATACCTAATACATATAATAAGGAGGCAGAGCGCAACGAGACAATAAAGACTTCGCCAGAGAAGATTACCAGCGGTAAGGATCAGTCAGAACTCATCGCAAAGCAATGGAACGAAGATAATAATAAGGTGGAGGCTTACGAGCGACGCGTCATCAACGAGCGTACAGGTCTCGCCTACCCTACCACCGAGACGGCACGCACCACCATCACCGGCATCACCAATGCCGATGCCACATACGACAGCCAGTCGCTCATAGACGGCTTCGACATCATGGGCAGCGGAACAGAGGGTGTGACAAAGGTCAGCTCGCCAGTCGTCAGCCTCAACTCCGGCTCGGGACGTTTCATACTCAGAAACTGCATCGTGCGTGACAACAACACCAGCGATGCTGCCGCAACACCTGTCGTGAAGATTACCGATGGCACGCAGGCTCTGCTTTACGATATGCTCCTCGTAGGCAATACCGCGGCTGACGGACAGCCGATAGTAGAGCTTGGAGGCAACGCGTATATGGTCAACTGCACCAACGTTGCCGAGAGCAACCTCACTGTCAGTGCGACCAAGGGCGCTAACATCATCAACTGCATCAACTGGAGCAACAGCACCAGCACACCGGCACTCGGCACGATGACCGACAGCGCGACACCTGTCAACTGCAACACAGCAGCAGAAGGATACCCATTCGCCAAGTATCTCACCGATGCCGGACTGTCTAACAGCCTCTACACCGACGAGAGCACTTACCGCAATATCTGGTATCAGCTCGAGGAAAACAGTCTGCACATTGACCGTTGTGCAAGCGAAGCTATAACCACAGGCGACAACACAGGCCTCAGCATTGGAGCGCTGAAGTCAACTGACTCATCACTTGACACCAGCAATGCCACCACCATACCAGCCGACCTCGTTTGCTACAGCAATGCCTCGGCAACGGATATCAACACCAAGACCACCGCTTACTACATCGACTACGCACAAGACCGTGACGTTCTCGGCAATCCACGACGCATAGCAACGGCCAAGGGCGATATGGGCAGCAGCACAACTGGAGGCTCTACAGCTCTCAGCCATGTTGACCGCGGATGCTTCGAGACATGGCGTGCCGGCGGTGAGCACACGGCTATTAGCCCTATTAGTACAATTAGTCCAATCAGCCTCATTGCCACCACCGTGGCAACAACGCGCACCTTCAACGACGCCAACGACAACGAGGCAACTCTCACCAGCAACTATCCGGAGTATCCACAGCCGGGCTCTGTGGTTTATATCATGCCGGCATCTGACCTCGTACTCGGTGAGGTCAGCGTCACCGACAAGGACAACGACGGTGGCACACTCGCCGATGATGCCACAAGCATCTACAACCCGCTATACATTGAAGGCGACAACGGATATACCTTCTCACCGGCATACCTCCTCGTAAAGCAAGGCGGCTCGCTATACGGACAGGGCAATCCTGTGCAGGCTCTCTACGTCGCAGTAGAAAAGTACTTCAGCAACAGCAGAGGACTGACAGACAACTACTCGGGCAAGGCAACAGACGATGACGAGGCTGACCTGACATACAACGGCATTCTCGCACTGCCGTTCGGCAACGATCTCAGCACATACAGCTTCGATATGGGCGCTGCAAACAGCGTACACACCGTGGCATACGCTACAACCGGCGACAACCCGACGAACATCGCAACGCTAACCTCTGCCGCTGCAACCACAGCAGAGCTCTTCGACTACGACTACGCTGCACGCTCGGCATGGAACTACGACTTCGCAATCCACAACACCGACATGTGGACGCAGCATCACTACACCGATGCCGTAGGAACAACAACCGTCAGCACAAAGCTCGCGCCACAGCAGGCTGTGCTCTTCCGACCATCAGCGCTGGCATCATCGGCATCGGCTAAGGAGGCTAAAGAGGCACTCTACCGCTTCACCGCAGTAGGAGCCACCGCCACCGACTATCAGTACGTGGAGAGCACAGGCAATACGCTCTACAAGACCATAACTCTGACACAGCAGGACGACCGCGCATCAACAAACCACGGCGCAGACTTCACATCGAAGGAGGATATGGGATGGAATGCCATCGGTGTGCCATACCTGCAGGGACACTACCTCACAGGTTCTATCACAGATGACACCACCTATGGCGTGCAGAGCATATATACCGTGAGCGATGCCACACAGACAGCGGCACGCATCACGGCAGCACAGGACTTCTACAAGCAGACACAGCGACGCGCCGGCTCGGCTGATGTTGCCGTCACTCAGCACACCGTCTCCGACTATCAGCTCCACACACCTCACGAGCTATGGCTATACTACAACGACACCGACTCATGGGGACGTGCTGACAGCTACGGCACAGCACAACTCTCAGAGGCGCGCCTCGGAGAAACCGACCCTGCCTCCACCACCGCCGTGCCGACATATATCATGGCGGGCGAGGGTGTCTTCACACAGACCGCTGCAACCATCAGCGACAAGGAGACACTCTACTTCCGTCTGCCGCTATGGCTGTCTGCCACAGGCTCCGGCTCTGCCAAGGCACAAGGCTTTGATGATGATGCCTCTGCACAAGGATATAGCACCAACGCCGCGGCCAAGGCACAAGGATATAGCACCAACGCCTCGGCCAAGTCACAAGGCTTAGCTTCTGACACCTCTGCTAAGTCACAGGTTAAGGGAGACGAGATAACATGGATTCCGGGCATACGTCTCGGCGGCACCGCTGAGCAGAAGGAGGAGGCCGACAACGACCGCACATACCGTGTCGGCTCGCAGAACGGCAACATCATCATCCGCACGCTCTACGGCGATGAGCATGTCACCATACACACCACCGGTGGCATAACTATCCTCAACACCCGCAACGAGCAAGGCGAATACCGCGCTGCCGTACAGCCTGGCATATACATCGTCAGCATAGACAAGAAGACCTGGAAGGTTCTGGTAAAATAAGGCACTCTCAGTATCTCTTTGATAATAAATCAATGGCAAAACGAGGCGATATATTGAAAAGCAACGATGCTCTTGCAGTAATGACGCAAGAGCAGATACAGACGCACATCTACACCATCCGCGGCATGCAGGTGATGTTGGATAGGGACTTGGCGCAATATTTTGGCGTGGAAACGAGAGCCGTGAATCAGGCTATGAAACGTAATATAGAGCGTTTTCCTGAGGATTTTGTCTTCCAACTGACTAAAGAAGAATGGGCCAATTTGACATCACGAATTGTGACTTCAAGTACTGAAAGTCCTATCTTGACATCACAAAATGTGACTTCAAGTACAGGAAGTCCTATCTCGACATCACAAATTGTGACTTCAAGCTGGGGTGGCGTTCGTCATATGCCGTATGCTTTTACCGAGCAGGGCGTCAGTCAGCTCTCATCTGTTTTGAGAAGTCCTTTGGCGGCCCAGATGTCTGTGCGGATAGTCCGTGCGTTTGTCGCTATGCGGCGTTACCTTATTGCCAATGCTGGCATTTTGCAGCGGCTGGATAAGATAGAGGTCCGTCAACTGCAATCAGAGCAGATTACTGCACAGCAACTTAAAGATACCAATAGTCGCATTGATGCTATACTGAATAAGTTGGATGACGGTTCGCTGAAAGCAAAGATTGGTGTGTTCTTCGACGACCAGATGTTTGATGCCAATATGTTGGTAGAGGAAATTGTAGGGAAAGCAAGGACACGCATCGTACTGATTGACGATTATGTGACGGGCGAGATACTTCAACGTTTCCACGATTACGCTCCCGCGGCAAGCATTGATTGCTATGTGAAGGAAGTTAAGGCGACCGAAGCCTTGAAACGAAAATTCACCGACTACATTGCTCAATACCCCGATACACATTGTGAACTACATACCTTTGAACACGCCCATGACCGTTGGCTGATTATTGACAATACCGTGTATCACTTTGGTGCGAGCATCAAAGACCTAGGCAAACGATGGTTCGCAGTGGATATATGCACTGAATATACGGCTGATGAATTAATATCAAGATTATAGAGAACAGAAGTAATATGACCAATATGATACGAATGATGAGACGAATGGCGCTGATGGCGCTGATGATGATATCCACGGTAGTGGCACTGACAATGACAGCCACCAAAGCCGCGGCACAAACCACCACCCTCACGCTGAAGGTGTCGGGACTCAGCGACCCGACATCCGCCATGCTCGCCGTATGGACCAGTGCCGCCTCCGGCATCAACTACGTCGATGGACAGGAGATAGACCTCGTGTCCGCGGGCATCTGCACAGGCAGCGAGACGACACAGAGCGAGGTGGCATCCAAGGTAGCCACTGCCGTCAACAATGGCAGCGCAGCCACCAAGTCCTACCCTTGTCTCACCTATACCAGCATCACCAACTTCAACGCCACCGTCAGCGTACCCACCTCAGGCGATGACCTGGGCAAACTCGTCCTTAACTACACCGGTAACGGCTCTACAGCCACCATCACCTATCAGGTGTACTACGGCGGACAGTATATGTATGATGTCAAGGCCCAGACAACGGTAGGCGGTAGCTATCCTGCCATCGATGGTACCACTGACGGTACTCCTACCACCATGGCCGCATACATGACTTACGACCAAGACCACCTCTCGAAGCTCCCTTACGGCATCATCGGCGTGGACTATCCTACAGGTCAGGTCACCGGTAATGCCACCGTCGTGCTCAATACGCAATATGTTTATTCCGCCATATCCTTCCTCCCCACCACCACACGTTACACCACCATCAGCCAGTGGTACGGCTTCACCATCGGTGCTGAGGGCAAGAGTCTGAGCGACGCTGCCGTCAGTGCCTACCGCAACTATCGCTCTCAGAACGGCATGACCGACATGACTGCCGAGGATGTCAAGGCCAAGGAACTCCGCTATTGGTTTGACCAGAACAACACCATCGTCATTGACCCTACCACGGAGCCGGAGCTCGACCATGAGCGTGACAACCCCAACGGCGACTATCTAGACCCGCAGCCTATTGGCTACAGCTGGGTCATGATAGGCAACCCCTACAACTTCCGAATCATGAACCGCCTCGCCGGTGCGAACCAATACCTACGTTGGGACGAGCAAGGCAAGTTCTTCACCTTCGACAATACCGGTTCCACCTTCACCGCCATCATGAACTACTCCGTGGTCCCTGGGGGCTACATTGAGACCGACGAGGCCAAAATAACCAAAGCTACTTACCCTGACCGTGGTGCACAGGTGGCCCCTATCGTCAACGGCGCCTGCGTCGTGCTCCGCGAGGGTAACGACGACGGCTCGATGGCAAACCCTTATGAGGGCAACGTATGGGTGCTCTCCCTCGATGGCGGCAATGCCACCATGAAGCAGATAGAGGCCCACAATGCCATCCTCGATATCGACAAGTACGTCTATATCGGCTCCATGGATCCCGAGGTGAAGGACATGACCTACACCATCAATGCACGCTATGCCGACGGCACGGCAGCCGACAATGGTGGCATCATACATGACGAGACGACATACACCAACGGTTCGACCATAAGCCTCGCCACCACACCGACATACAGCACCGTGACAGCCATAGCACAGGATGGCTACACTGCCTGCATCTCCTTCGAGGAAGAAGACCATATCATCTACGTCACATACCTCTCCACCACCAGCAAGAGCGACTACTACTATCTGCGCAACACCGGTGAGTGGGAAGGCTATCTCGTCGACGACGACGCAACGGGTGCTGCTACCTGCGATCCACGTCGCGCATGCCTCATCTACCCCGTATATGCCGGACGGACATCGGGCATCTGGAACGGCAAGTCCTACGAGTCAGTGCAGACATACTATATTTTCGAGAACACCGGCTCTTACTGGACTATGACCAGCACCACCACCAGTCCGGCCAATGCCGAGAAGTTCGTGCTTATCAAGAAGAACGGCGAGGCAGCAGAGTTCAACACCTCTACAGGTATCATCACAGGCACCAGCTACAACATCGTGCCAGTGTCTGAGTTCGCCGATGGCTCGCAGGCCATGGAGTTCCTCAGCACCATCTACAGCAGCAACAGCTCGGCAGAAGGCTATGGCCTCGGCACCGCCAAGTGCGACTTTGAGCTTGTCAGCTACAAGGAGCCTGTCGCCGTGACACTCAGCATACAGAAGTCTGACGAGGCCGGCAACCGCTCGGCATTCACCGCCAACGACTACGTCGTATGGGGCGTCGACCAGATCAGCAACGGACAGTCGCTATACACCATCGAGGACGACCGCATCGTCGGCTTGCACATTCCTATGCGAGAGGTCAGCGGCAACCCTTACCTATATGTATATAACACTAATATCCAGAACCACCTCCTCTACATCGTATATCAGCAGTGCCAATACCTGATGAGCAGCCTTGAGAGTCAGCCTGTCGGTTACGTGTCGCCATACTTCGCCGTGGCCAATGCCACAGGCAACGGATTCCTGACATACGACCCTGACGAGGATGCAGTACACGTCATACCCGAAGGTGGCTACGAGGTTGCCGGCAGCGATATGGCACGTGCAGCCTATGGCGAACCGCTGTCACTCTATTCCGTCAACTCACAGTGGCGCATAGAGAAGGTGGGCGACCATAAGTACGTCTGCCAGCATGCCTCTGGCAAATACCTCGCTGCAGATGCCGACGGCCACTACATCGTCTCCAACGACAAGGTGACACTCGAGAACTGCGCCTACGATGCCGAGCAGGGCTGCGTCATCATCGAAGCACGCTCCGGTCAGCAGTCGGGCATCCACTGCGGACTGGATGTCACTCAGGATGAGGCACCGGTACGCTCTATGGGCGACAGCGGCGACAAGACGCACTGGCAGATTATCATCTCCGCCACAGCCACGCTCTACACCGTGAAGTGCAACCACGAGCAGGGCGGCGTGAAGCTTAACGTCACAGGCGACAGCTACAGCGACGGTGACCAGTTCTACTACACCGTGGCACTCACCGATGCCAACATCACATCGCTCCTCTCACCTGTCATACTCTCTGGCTACAAGACTCCGACGATGACACTCGACGGCACTACCGTCACCATCACCTACGAGCAGGAGATCACCGACGGCACGTGGTACTTCATGTCGCCATCGGCACGTCTCTCTACCATGCAGCAGTACTACCTCGGCCAGGACTTCCACCCTGCAACCAATCAGGACGACTACGGTGTAGTAGCCCTCATCGATGCCGGCACACTCAGCAGCGACCGTACTGTCAGCTTAGGCAAGCGCGTCACCGGTAGTTCACAGTACAACCCCGTCACCGACCCTAATGCCGACCTCAGCAGCTACATGGTCAGCCGAACCATTCCCGCTGGCAGCAAGCAGTATAAGATAAAGTACGGCACACGCAATGCCGATGGCACCGTCACCGACCTCGGATACCTCAAGTTCAAGACGGGTGCGGCCACTACCGAAGGCGGCGACAAGTTCGAGTTCACCACTTATGCTGACGAAGCCGAGACATTCATCTTCTGGGCGTCGGAGAACTACATCAGCCAGTATAACACATACGCCTCTGCCAACTACGACTACGACATTAACGCAAGCTACATCATACCAAGCTCATCACTCGGCACAACGTCGAAGCCCGTCACCGACGAGGTGGACCTCTTCTACGGACAGCTCTTCCTCAACTTCCACAACTTCCGTTCCGGTGGCGACATGAGCGCACGTACCCTCGGTCTCTCCGGCATCCGCGACTACTGGGCTTATCAGGCATACAGCGAAGCCTCGAAGGATGTGCTCTACCGACAGACACAGCAGACATACCCATTTGTCTTCACCGACGTTGACCGTCTGCAGACATACACCGTTGTCATCACAGGCGACGATACCGGTGAGGGTGCCGTACGCTATGGCGACGCCGTGCTGCAGGACGGTGACACCTTCGTCGGCGCAGACATCACAACCGACATGCTGCGTGTGAAGCCCGTCTTAGGCACACACTACACCATCGCCATCGAGGGCAGCACCGTGCGCCTCACATATCTTGAGCACTCATACATCACCGACCTCTCCCAGCTCGACCCTGCCCACCACTATACCATACGCTCATACGTTGACCGCGGCTATATGGCCAGCAATATCGGCAAGGACAACGACGTACTTGCCGATGCTAACGCCGTAGTCCTCATGGGCAGCTACGGTACCCCAGGCGACAACACTCACGATGTCGATTATCAGCCAGAGCCTATCGACTACACCAACAGCGACATTCACTGGATATTCACACCTAACGGCTACAACGCACCCGACGACGCCATCTGCGAGAAGATGCGCGGCGAGCCATACTACTTCATGCAGAACGAGAGCAGCGGACGTTTCATCGGTAACTACTACACCAGTGCCGGTAGCCAGAAGATTTTCTCTACGCAGGCTTCTCTCGACCCACAATACGGCGTCGTCATACTAAAGGGCTCCGACGTCATACCCGGTGCTCCCGAGGGTACCTTCGTCTTCGCCAACGAGATTGTCAAGAATTACAAGAGCGAAGTGAAGTGGAGCACCGCCTCTAACTCAAGTAAGTACGGCACCGGCAACCCGACAACCTCTGAACAGAACGCCAGCCTGTGCGGACAGGACTTTGAGGACCAGTACCGCTGGAGCTATGCCTATGCCACACCTCCAGCCACCGGCTTCGGTGGTAACATAAACCGTGAGACTGCCAACTACGGCTCGTATGCTCACGGCGACGGCAAGTTCTCACGTATCTGTGATAACACCTACATTTGGCAGGACAATGGTGCTCCTTTCGAGACCAACTACGACAACGCCATCCTCTGGTACATTGAGGACACCGGCATGCAAGGCACCGAGCCTTGGCTCAACGTCACCTTCGAAGGTCTCGTCGATGACCCTGTGCTCGGCACAGACATCTCGCTGACGTTCAAGCAGGGTGCAAGCGGCAGCACTCGCGACGTTCACTTCGAAGAGATAAAGGACTTCCAGACGAAGGGTATCACGCCTTACGTCAGCTCGGATTATATTGCAGCAAACGGCAACTACTCTCCTGCCATCGTCTGCACAAAGTTGAGCGATGAGTATAAGGACGGTTTCGGCGACCCAACCTACGAGTGGACCGACAACCACAACGTCACCATCACCTTCGTGGAGACAGCGGCTCACGTCATCGAGCGTGCCAAGAACTGGCTCGACATCGACAAGGACGACGTATGGGGCTACAACGATGACAATACTGCAAAGGACGCCGATGACGAAGGCGTATATGGCTGGCCTGTCCTTGCCGAGCGCCAGACGCTGTGGGCTGCCGTGAAGGCGCTGCAGGACGACGTTGCCGCAAACCCTGACGGCTCAGACAACACAACGTCACTCATCAACGCTCTCCGCGACGCCATCGACAACTACATCCGCCCCGAAGTCAGCATCAACTGGCCTAACGCTACCTCGCCAGTAATCATCCGCAACAAGGCATCGCAGCTCTATAACGACGAGAACAATACTGGCAAGGCGGGTAACGTCCTCTACGACCCGATACCGTATGACGGACAGCTCGGCAACCTTGCCACCGACCGTGACAACGCCCCGGGTGCCGAGTGGTGCATCCTCTCTGCCACCGACGGACTCTTCACCATACAGAACGCCAACGGCTATCTGCTGCAGATGCAGACGCAGTCGGCATTCGCTACCGGACACCCGGAGTGGGCTGGCTCATTCTACGCTATACCATACGGTGCCGACGACATCGAAGGTACCGTCGTCAACGACCCCGACCCCGAGAACGGCAACCAGCATATCATCGCTACGCCGACAGAGACCGACACCTCCGTTGACGATGCCGCCAACTACTGGATTACGGAACTCTACAACCAGGATGCCTCATACATCAACTACATGACGCACCACGTATCTGGTGAAGACTTCCCCGTAGGCATGGATCAGGTGTACATCATCAACAAGAACCACACGATGTGGGACAACGACTCGTACGACGCCAGCACCGACGACCGCACCAGCTGGAACGCTGCCTATCCTTGGGCACGTCTGGGTGGTTACGAGAGCATCGGCCTCTACACCGGTGGTCTCTTCCAGTTGCCGAGCACAACAACAGTCACGGTAGATGCCAACAATCTCACCACCGACTTCGTCCTCGTCGACGCTGACTCCTTCGACCCGACAAGCAAGACCTACACCCCACTCGACTTCTATCCCGACGACGACACCAAGACGGGTTGGAGCATTGAGGTGCAGGGGCCGCTCTATGGCGCCAACATCTATTATCTCAACGTACACTTCTCGCTGCCTACCGACTACTACTACGAGAAGATCATGGCCGAGTATGCCGAGGTGCAGGCGCTCATCGACCTCTACCATACCTACGAGAACTACTACGGCTACCCCTCTAAGTCGATGCTCGACGCCATGAACGACGAGCTGAACACGGCCATCGCTCAGGTGGAGGCTGCATACCCGAGCAAGAACCTTGACGCCGATGGCTACACCAGCCTCCACACTCAGCTCCAGGAGCGCATCAGCGAAGGCTTTGCTTCCACAGACATCAAGTTGCCGCAGGCGGGCGATGTCATCACCATCAACGGCATCATCAACAACGGCCTGACCAACGAGCAGTATATGGCCGACATGGTCGAGGCGTATAGCACTTCCTATGCTGCAGCCATCGCTGCCGGCAAGACCGAGGCAGAGGCCGAATCGATAGCCAATACCGACATGATCGCTAAGCGTATGGAGGACTACGCCCAATGGACCTTCAACTTCATCGGCCAGCAGGGCGGACAGGGAATGTTCGACCAGGACTATAACGCCTCATGGCAGCGCACCTCTGCCCTCTATGTTGACAACCGCTACAACTGGATAGTGCGACAGTCGGACAAGGCCAACTACTACTATCTGGAGTCCTGCTACGGCGACGGCTACTACCTCGGCTACAACGGTGTCAGCACCGTGCCTACATACTGGTTCTTCGCACCGGGCACGGAGTTCGGTCGCATCTCGCTATACTATTACCACCCTACCTCTCCACAGTATGTCGGCTCTGCCAAGGATGCACACTTCGGCTACAGCGCAGAGACAGGCGATGAGCATTCATACATCTCGAAGACGAAAGTGCAGGACTATGAGGTGGCAAGTCCTAACACAGCCGATGGCACCACGCTCATGTCCACAGACTTCCTCCTCTTCAATGCCGACGTAGTGGATATCACCGTACACATCAAGGGTCTGGAAGACTACGGTCAGACGACCTACGTCTATGCCCGCACGGCCAACTACATCGGCACGACGAAGGGCACCGATGGCGCACACGTCTATGTGCCGTCATACTATGCCGGCAACATCGAGTCAGCTCCTACAAACTGGTTCACCGCGCAAGTAGTGGACGGCTACGACTCGGAGATAACCTACGACAACTCTACCCACGAGCTCACCGTCACCTACACCGAGAACCTCGACTTGATGAAGCAGCGCGCGCATGATTATCTCATCAATGCCGCTAAGCTGACAGCTCTCTACGATACCACAAACTTTGGCAATGAGGATGACACATCGGCAACAGGGCTCACACCAGAAGGCGGCTACCACTACGCCATTGCCAACGCCACAACCATCGCGGAGATCATGGGCTACATGAACGAGGTGTGCAAGATGGCAGAAGGCAAGACCATCACGCTCACCAACAAACAATCCAGTCGTCTGCTCGCCACACAGAGCGGCACGCTGACAGGCTCATCTTACCTCAACACCGTGGAGGCAAGCAGCGTGAAGAATCAGTCGAGCGAGTATCAGCTCATCTACGTGGGTGGCGGCACACAGCCATACTATCAGCTGTATAATGTTGTGGCAGGCAACTACGTGGGAAGCTACAGCACCAGCAGTTCGCGCTTCGCATCATCGACCTACGTCTCCGGTGCTGCGACATTCACGCTCACCGCTACCGACACCAACGAGTTCTACCTCACCGACGTCACCAACGAAGTGGTGCTGACAGAGGAGCAGAGCAACCACTACCTCACCGCAGTCTCGGCACATACCAATGATGCCGACGTATGGGGCGTGACGGAGGTCACCGGGGCAACGACAATACCTGTCAACGGCAACTACTACTATGCTGCCAACACAAGCGGCGATATCTACAAGAGCAGCGACAACAGCGATGCCAAGGCTGACAACCCGGCATACCTCTTCGAGTGCAGCCGTTCCGGCACATCGTTCTATCTGCAGAACATGGCAGGAGGATACTTGCAGACGGATGGCAGCATCGCCGACACCAAGACCGCCCTCACCCTTGAGCAGGTAGAGGCATTCACATGGAACATACAGAGCGTCTATTCTGATGCTTACGAGACGCTGCTGCAAACATACCGTCAGGTGTGTGAGGTGCCGTTCGGCACTACCGTAGGCACATACGCGGAGAGCGGAAAGACGGCAGTAGAGACAGCCAAGACCACAGCACGCACGGCATTGAAGGAAGAAGCCAGCGGAGAGTCCGACCAACAGTCAGCCTACACCGATCTCGTCAACTCCTTCGCCAGTGTACAGCTCAATATGCCGGCAGCAGGCTTCTACCGTCTGAAGAATGTCCATACGGGCAAGTATCTCACCATGAGCGGCGCCAAGGAAGACGTTGCTGCTCCGGTGAAGAACATCGCAGAAGCGGATGTTGACACCGATGCTCCGAGCATATTCTACTTTGAGAGCGATGATACTTCCGTGGGCGTAAATACCAATGAGGGCATCACAACCCTTGCCACAAACTACTCAAGCGAAACAGTCACCAACTACACCAAGGCGAAGCTCCTCGGATACTCTAACGGCTTGTATATCTACGCCACGAACAACCCATGCTATGCAGAATTCAAGACCAACGCACGGGAGATGGTCATCTGCGGTCATCCGACAGAACTCTGCGCCTACCGTCTGGCTTACCCGCTCGGCACCAGCGGCTATGAATACATGGGTGCCGAAGGCTCTTACACCAGCAACTATGCCGCTACGGGCGACAACGCTGTCGCTGTCAATGGCAACACAGAGATAGCATGGACGCTGGAGCCTGTCACACAGATACCGGTGACAGTCACCGCTGCAGGCATAGCAACGCTCTGTCTACCTGTACCGGTAACGATACCAACAGGTGTGACGGCAGGATATGGAGAGAGCACCACTCAGCCAGGCACCGATGCCGCTGCCGTAGGCTTGCTCAACGTGACAACTATCACTGGCGATGTCGCTGCCAGCACGCCAATAATCATTGAGGCGGCAGAAGGCACATACCAATTCCCGATTGCCAGCAGCGGCACAAGCTACACCACCGTCATGACCGGACTCATGCCTACCACCATCAAGAGCGAGGCAGAGAACAGTCTCGGCACAGGCCAGAAGATCTACGTCCTCATGAAGGGCAAGGTGAATGGCACAGAGACTCTCGGATTCTTCGGAGACTACATCGGCAACCTCACGGGCTTCAAGGCTTATCTGAAGTATAACAGCAGCAATAATACTGCCGGTGCACGTCCTAATGCATTCCTCTTCAACTGGGATACTGCCGATGGCATCAACACCATCTACAGCGACCAGTGTCAGGACACCATTGCTCCTGTATTTAATCTGCAGGGCATATACATGGGCGAGAAGCTCCGTGGACTGCCATGCGGCGTGTATATCCAGAACGGCAGAAAGGTTACTGTGAAATAACAAAGCCCCCTAACAGTCCCAACGACAAGGTCCAACAGCCCCACAACAGCAAGCCCCCAACAACAGCCCCCAACAACAAGGCCCAACAACAAGCGCCAGCCCCTGAAGGGGGCTTTGGTCCCATTCTCGGAGATTTGATCTCCGAGCCTCCCTAGAGTTCCTCAGATACTCCTGAATAGAGGGAGGGCACGCAATAAAAATATCGGATTGCTCTGCAGCTTGTCTGACAAAGCATGGCATAACAAAAGCCGTCATCACATGCTTGGTGTGATGACGGCTTTTGTTGTATGCCTGCCCTAATAATACGTCCGTGCCGAGCGAACAAATCACAAAGAAAATATTAGAAAATAGTAAGATGGATTTGTTCCTTTGCCAGCAGTCGGCAAGTGAAAGGCACATTACAATGGGGTAATCATAATTTCTTATCTTTTATTTCTTATCTTTTATTTTGGCAATGATAGACATGTTGGCTACTCTGAACCCCGAAGGGGTGACATACCTTAGCACAGGCGACCGAAGTAGTGCCTTTAGGTAGTGAAAACCCTGTGTATTTGATGGTATTCTGTCCTCTGAGCCCGTGCCGCGAGGTGCCGTGTAATAAATCCCCTTGGGGGACAAATGCCCTTGGGGCAGGGTGACATAAGACGAACCTTT
>R12__coassemble_299_pt1 | contig 20289 bp, 15 predicted proteins | sample R12__metabat2_high_PE_039 | metagenome-assembled genome bin R12 | reverse complement strand
TACACAAAGGTAATAAAGATGGAAAAGAGCCCAAAGACCGGTGCTTACATCTTTGATGAGCAGATGGTAAAGAATGAGGCTGTTAAGGATTTCTTCAAATAAATCTTACTAAAGACACTAAAAACGTCTCTACAACAGAAGATTTAGGAAACAAATCTTTCACCGTAATTTCCGAAAAGATACTTCAGTCCGCACAAAGCACTGCTCGCAGTACATTGTGCGGACTTTTTGGTTAATACACTCAGCTGACTCTGTTTAAGTCTGCTGCAAACAATAACACAGCTGGCATCAGCTACAATTATTGGCATACATGCCATTGGCAACGGCCAAACATCAAATACATATGCCCTTAACAATGCGCTGGAGCAAAAATACATGCACATCACACGCACATGGCATATAAGAGATTGTTCTATATTCCACACAGCACTTCGATGGTGGATACTACAATTAAATCACTGAATATCAGAGGGCATAGGCACTAGTATTGAATCGGACTCCGATTAGTATTGAATCGCAGCCTCACTCAATACTAATCGCAGCCTCACTCAATACTGATCGCAGCCCGATTCAATACTAATCGGAAATTGTTCCAAAATTCCACATACTGACGCTACATTACAATCGGAATTCGTCAGGAAACCACACAACGTCATCCGCAGAGCATTACAGCTTATAAAGCAAAGCATATAGCAGAACCACATATCTGCAAGAGGTGGCATAACAATACACATCTGCTCACGACACCCTGCTCTATACACACTCACTATACTATACTCTACTCACTAACACATGGGAATCTTCAGCATTTTCAAGAAGAAAGAGACCCTCGACAAAGGTCTCGAAAAGACAAAGACAAGCGTATTTGAAAAAATCACGCGTGCAGTAGCCGGCAAAAGCACTGTCGATGATGACGTCCTCGATGATCTCGAGGAAGTGCTCATCACCAGCGATGTCGGCGTGGAGACAACACTGAAAGTCATTGAGCGCATACAGGCACGTGTGGCTCGGGATAAGTATGTCTCCACTTCTGAGCTGAATAACATCCTGCGTGAGGAGATTGTCGCCCTGCTCGAAGACAACAACACCAACGACCTTGACGACTGGGACCTTCCGACAAGCCATAAGCCATACGTCATTCTTGTCGTGGGCGTCAACGGCGTAGGCAAGACAACAACCATCGGAAAACTCGCATATCAGTTCAAGCAGGCCGGCAAGAAGGTTTATCTCGGCGCTGCCGACACCTTCCGTGCCACTGCCGTAGAGCAGATAGTCATCTGGGGCGAGCGGGTCGGCGTGCCGGTCATCAAGCAGCAGATGGGCAGCGACCCCGCCAGCGTAGCCTTCGACACATTGTCATCGGCAAAGGCAAATGGCGCTGACGTCGTCATCATTGATACCGCCGGACGTCTGCACAACAAGGTGGGACTCATGAACGAGCTGAAGAAGATAAAGGATGTCATGAAGAAAGTCATGCCAGAAGCACCTGACGAGATTATGCTCGTGCTCGACGGTTCTACCGGGCAGAATGCCTTTGAGCAGGCCAAGCAGTTCTCTGCCGTCACAGAGATAACATCTCTCGCCATAACAAAGCTCGACGGCACAGCAAAAGGCGGCGTCGTCATCGGCATCTCTGATCAGCTGAAGGTTCCGGTAAAGTATATCGGACTCGGAGAGAACATGGAAGACCTGCAGCTTTTCAACCGCCGCAGCTTCGTCGACAGTCTCTTCGGGAAATAAGAAGGCAGAGTGAAATTCTATGATGCTGGTTATCTCAACATAATCGCTTTCATAAGATAAAGTAAACGACATAAGCTAAAAACAGAACATTAACCGTTACACTCAAGCGAATAATACATATTAAATCTCCTTCCCTTGGGGAGAATGGGTGGGACTCATCTATGCAGAAAGGAAGAATAGACATAATCACCATGGGGTGCTCAAAGAACCTCGTCGACAGCGAATCGCTGATGCGACTGCTCGGGCAGAAAGGCTATGACGTACATCACGACGATGAGAGCCCCTGCGGCGAGTACGCCGTGATAAACACCTGCGGATTCATCGGCGACGCAAAGGAGGAGAGCATCAACGCCATTCTGGAACTGACGGAGGCAAAGGCTGCCGGGCAGATAGGACAGCTGTTTGTCATGGGATGTCTCTCTGAACGATATCTCTCTGACCTGGAAGAGTCTATACCAGAAGTTGACCGCTACTACGGCAAGTTCAATTTCCGACAGTTGGCTGATGACCTTCCGGATATCTCTCAATCCAATACGCAGACAGCAAAGAAAACAGCAAAGCCACGGCTCACAACAACGCCAAAGCACTATGCATACGTAAAGATCAGCGAAGGCTGCGACCGCAAGTGTGCATACTGTGCCATCCCGATCATCACAGGGCGGCATATCAGTCGGCCGATGGAGGATATCTTAGCAGAAGTGAAGTTGCTCGTGGAGCAAGGCGTACGCGAGTTTAATGTCATTGCACAGGAGCTGACATACTATGGCATAGACCTTTACGGCGAACGACGCATAGCACAGCTCATAGAGGCGATGGCAAAGGTGAAAGGCGTAAAATGGATTCGCCTGCACTATGCCTACCCTAACCAGTTCCCGATGGAGCTGCTCGACGTGATGCGTCGCAACAATAATGTCTGCAACTATCTCGACATCGCCCTGCAGCATATCTCAGACAATATGCTGCAACGCATGCATCGCCACACGACAAAGGAGGAGACGATGAACGTCATCACACGGCTACGTGAGGCCGTGCCGGGCATACACCTTCGCACAACACTCATGGTAGGATTCCCCGGCGAGACAGAGGAGGATTTCAAGGAGCTCATTGAGTTCACAAAGTGGGCACGATTCGAACGAATGGGAGCGTTCGCATACTCTGAGGAGGAGGGTACCTACAGCGCCAAGCACTACAAAGATGACATCCCTGACGACATCAAGCAGGCACGTCTCAGCAAGCTCATGCGCGTACAGCAGAACATTGCAGCAGAGATAGCAGCAGAGAAGATAGGCACACAGATGAAGGTCATCATCGACCGGCGAGAGGGCGACTACTACATCGCACGCTCAGAGTTCAGCTCGCCAGAGGTTGACCCGGAAGTGCTCATACCTGTTGCTGAACGACGTCTGCGATGCGGAGCATTCTACGATGTCACCATTACCTCGGCTGAGGAATTCGACCTCTATGCCACCGTGCTATAATCCTCTCCAAACAAAACGAACAGAGAATTTAGAAGACAATGACTGTAGTGCAGCCTACAGTGCATGAAATGACGATATGAACAATAAAGACTTCATAACAGCATTAGCCAAGAAAACCGGCAAGAGCAAGGAGCAGACACAGCAACTTGTCAATGCCGTCATATCAGCAATGTCAGACACCTTCGACGGTGGCGACAACGTCACTATTGCAAACTTCGGGACTTTTGAACCGAAGAAACGCCTGGAGCGTATCATTGTCAATCCCTCAACAGGACAGCGCATGCTCGTGCCACCAAAGATTGTGCTCAACTTCAAGGCTGCAGCACAGGTTCGCGGCAATATAAAGAAAGGAGGCCAGGAATGAGTACGATGAAAGATATCGCACGCATCGTGGCTGAGCGTCATGATGCATCGAAGCAGGAGACAGAGCAGTTTGTCAGCACAATGTTCGAACTGCTGAAGGCTACTCTTGCCACAGATGAGCAGGTGAAGATAAAAGGCCTCGGAACATTCAAGGTACAGAATGTCAAGGAGCGCGCCAGCGTGGATGTCAATACCGGTGAGCGCGTCATCATTGACTCACATGACCGCATAGCATTCACACCTGACAAGCAGATGGCTGAGTCGGTGAACAAGCCATTCGGACACTTTGAGACTGTAGTCCTCAACGATGGCGTAGTATTCGACGATATCGAAGAGCCGACTGCACTCGCGGCCATGACAGAGCCGACGGTTGACGAAGAGCCGACGACTGCTCCAATCATTGAAGAGCCAATCGTTGAAGAGCCAACTGCTACTGAAGAGACAACAGTTGTAGAAGAACCAATTGTAGAAGAGACAACAGTTGCGGAAGAACCAACAGTTGTAGAGCCAATCGTCGAAGAACCAACGGTTACGGAAGAGCCAACAGCTAAAGAATCTACCGACGAAGAGCTTGCAACAGAGGGCAATATTACCGAAAACGAAACAATTGAGAAGCAGACACTAATGGGAACAGAAACAGAGCCACAAAAAGAGATAGTTACCTCTGACAACCAGAATACAGAAAAGCCAGCAACTGACGAACAAAATACAGAGGAGCCTGTCACTAACGAGCATAATACAGAGGAGCCAACAAACAACGAACAGCCATCAAGCATAGGCGCTGCCGTTCTATATACCATTGCCGGACTGGCACTGCTCCTTGCAGGCTTTGCCATTGGACGTGCCACGGCAGACATCACCTTTGATGATGTGCTCAAGGCAATCGGTCTGAAGGCTCAGCCACAGAAGATTGTCGTAGTGTATAAAGACTGTAACGACACCACAAACGTCTTAAGCACAGACACACTCATTGCTCCATCAGCCAATGAGAAAGACTCCATCGGACAGCAAGGATCTACGGAAGCACCAGAGCAAAAGCCAACGGAAGCACCAGAACAAAAGCCAGCTACACCTGCGCCAAAGCTTACATCATCTCCCACACCGAAACCAACTGTAGCTCCCACACCGAAACCAACCGCAGCCCCAGCACCAAAGCCTGCTGCAAAGCAAGATACCAAGCCAGAGCAGAAGCCACAGCCTGCAAAGGAGGAGACATTCAATAGCGCACAATATAACAGCGACCCTCGCATTCGCCTCGGAGCATATCGCATAACAGGCGTACAGCAGACCGTCACCGTACGCAGCGGCCAAACATTAGCATCCATTTCAAAGGCTTATCTCGGCCCAGGCATGGAATGCTACATCGAAGCCATCAACGGTGTAAAAGAGGTAAAGGCCGGACAGAAGATAAAGATCCCGGCCCTTAAAGTAAAAGCTCGCAAGAAGAAATAGCTGTCTACTCTCGGAGATCAAATCTCCGAGAATGCGTCACCCACCAGACTCACCCCCCAAGCGCCCTTAAATCATGAGAACAAACAAAGTACTTCTGATATACACCGGAGGCACCATCGGCATGGGACGCAATCCCAAGACAGGCGCACTGGAGCCTCTCGACTTCAACCATCTCATCAACGCTCTGCCAGAGTTTGAGCAGATAGAGACTGCCGTTGACGTCAGTGCATTCAATGCCCCCATCGACTCCAGCAACGTCTCGCCAGCAGAATGGCGGCAGATGGTAGAGATAATCTCCACCAACTACGACAGCTACGACGGCTTCGTCATCCTACACGGCACAGACACGATGGCCTACACGGCATCAGCGCTGTCATTCATGCTCGAGAATCTCACCAAACCCGTCATCCTCACTGGCTCACAACTGCCTATGGGGCAGCTGCGCACCGATGGCAAGGAGAACCTCATAACAAGCCTCGAACTGGCAAGCTACTACCACACCATCACCACCTCTGACGGCCGTCAGATGGAGGTGGCACGCGTACCGGAAGTGGCGATCTACTTCAACGGCAAGCTACTTCGCGGCAACCGCTCGACGAAATGCTCAGCCGACGAGTTCTATGCCTTCAACTCATTCAACTACCCGCATCTCTGCGACGCCGGCGTAGACTTTGAATTCCATGACCATCACATCCTGCAGCCCAACCTCTCACTCCCTATGACACCTCACACAGAGATGGACACCCGTGTGATGGTATTCTCGCTATTCCCTGGCATACAGAAGGATATGGTGAAGCACATGCTCTCCTACCCCAATCTCCGCGGCATCATCATGCGCACCTTCGGCAGCGGCAATGCCCCACAGCAGCAATGGCTGCTCGACATTCTCAGCGAAGCCACCAGCCGAGGCATCATCATCGTCAATATCAGCCAGTGTGAGTCGGGCACAGTAGAGATGGGCCGTTACGACACCGGATACTTCCTGCAGCAGGCTGGCGTGATATCCGGCTACGACAGCACGGTGGAGGCTGTCAGCACAAAGCTTATGCACCTTCTCGCCATCCACCATGACAACGACACCATACGCCAACTCATGAACACATCTCTTGCCGGAGAAATAACATTACCAGAGGCATAAACACCCGTAATAGCCGCCATAATTGACATATATCTATAAAATATGTGAAAGAAATATGGTTGTATGAACTTTTTTTTGTACCTTTGCACATGTATAATGTGATGGCATGTGCCAACACATAGAAAGACAACAAACAGTAACTAACAATAACAAACAAAAACCTTAAGTAGAATTATGAAGAAGTTCAACGACAAAGACTTCCTGCTCGAGACCGAGACAGCGAAAGACCTCTACCACAACCATGCGGCTAAGATGCCTATCATCGACTATCACTGCCACCTCATACCACAGATGGTAGCAGAGAACAAGAAGTTTGACTCTATCGCACAGATATGGCTCATGGGCGACCACTACAAGTGGCGTGCTATGCGCTCTAACGGTATCGACGAGAAATACTGCACCGGCAAGGACACTACCGACTGGGAGAAGTTTGAGAAGTGGGCAGAGACAGTGCCTTACACCTTCCGTAACCCTCTCTACCACTGGACACACCTCGAGCTGAAGACTGCTTTCGGCATTGAGGAGACACTCAACCCTACCAACGCCAAGGCTATCTACGACAAGTGTAACGATATGATCAAGAACGAGGACCGCTTCTGTCCTCGCGGCATGATGGAGCACTACAACGTAGAGATTGTCTGCACAACCGACGACCCTGCTGACACTCTCGAGTGGCACAAGATTGTCAAGGAAGACCCTACAGCCAAGACACGCATGCTCCCGACATGGCGTCCTGATGCTGGCATGAACATCGAGGCTGCAACATGGAAGGCTTACATCGAGAAGCTCGCTGCTGCTGCAGAGATGCCTATCACATGCTTCGCTGAGCTCAACGCTGCTCTGCAGAAGCGCCACGACTTCTTCGAGTCTATGGGCTGCAAGCTCTCTGACCACGGCATCGAGGAGTTCTACGACGAGCCATACACCGACGCAGAGATTGACGCTATCATGAAGAAGGCTCTCGCCGGCGAGACACCTACCGTTGAGGAGCAGCGCAAGTATAAGCATGCCTACATGCTCGAGCAGGGCAAGATGGACTATGCCTCTGGCTGGACACAGCAGTATCACTACGGTGCTATCCGTAACAACAACTCAAAGATGTTCGCACAGCTCGGTGCCGACACAGGCTTCGACTCTATCGGCGAGTTCACCACAGCAAAGGCAATGTCACACTTCCTCGACGAGCTCAACGCTCAGGGCAAGCTCACCAAGACAATCCTCTATAACCTCAACCCATGCGCTAACGAGGTCATCGCTACTATGCTCGGCAACTTCCAGGGTACAGAGGCAAAGGGCAAGATACAGTTCGGCTCTGGATGGTGGTTCCTCGATCAGAAGGACGGCATGGAGAAGCAGATGAACGCTCTCTCTGTTCTCGGTCTGCTCTCTCGCTTCGTTGGTATGCTCACCGACTCTCGCTCATTCCTCTCTTACCCACGCCACGAGTACTTCCGCCGCACTCTCTGCAACCTCATCGGCAAGGACATCGAGAATGGCATCATCCCATTCGAGGGCTACGAGAAGGAGCGCGTATATCAGATGGTAGAGGACATCTGCTACAACAACGCTAAGGAGTACTTTAACTTCTAAGCTTCGCAAGAAGTCAAGAACATTAGGCTTTATAAGAAGTCAAGAATACAAGAAGTCAAGAAGTCAAGACAACAGCCAGACTTTTTGGCTTCTTTTCGTATAAACCACTCACTACACAATATGGCACAACATAACGACGAGATGAACCTTGCCTGGCAATACATCGAAGGCACGCAGACAAGCGTCTTCCTCACAGGCAAGGCAGGCACGGGCAAGACAACTTTCCTGAAGACGCTGCGCAACCTTCTGCCGAAGCGTATGGTTGTACTCGCCCCGACGGGTGTTGCTGCCATCAACGCCAACGGGCAGACCATCCACTCGTTCTTCCAACTGTCGTTCACGCCCTTCCTGCCCGAGATAAAGCGCGAGGAAGACAACAAGTTCTTTCGTATGTCGAAAGACAAGAAGAACATCATCCGCACAATGGACCTCCTCGTCATCGACGAGATATCGATGGTGCGCTGCGACCTCCTCGATGAGATTGACGACGTCATGCGACGCTACCGCAATCCCTCGCAGCCCTTCGGAGGTGTGCAGTTGCTGATGATTGGCGACCTCCAGCAGCTCGCCCCGGTAGCCAAGGATGATGAGTGGGAGATGCTCTCACGACATTATGACACCCCGTACTTCTTCGCCTCGCATGCCCTGCAGCAGTTGCCATATGTCACCATCGAGCTGAAGCATATCTACCGCCAGCAGAACGAGAAGTTCATCAGCATATTAGCAGCAATAAGAGAGAAGCGCGTGACAACCGACATCATCGACCAGCTGAATGCCCGCGTGATAAACCCGCGAACCTTGCAAGGCACCGATAAAGATGCGCCAATACGCCTCACCACCCACAACCGCATGGCGCAAAACTACAACAGCTCACAGCTAACACTCCTCCCTACCCCACCATGCACGTTCAAGGCAAAGATTGAAGGCAACTTCCCAGAATACTCCTACCCCACCGATGTCGCGCTGACGCTGAAGGTCGGAGCACAGGTGATGTTCATAAAGAACGACCTGAGCACCGAGCACCGCTACTACAACGGCAAGATAGGCCGCGTGGTGGAGATTGGTCCGCGAGGACTCTTCGTCGAGGCAAAAAGCGAGAACGGAGACAACAAGACACGGCTTATCAAAGTGGAACTTGAGACATGGGAGAACAAGAAGTACACGCTCGACGAGGAGACGAAAGAGATAACGGAGACAACAGACGGCACATTCCAGCAGTATCCGCTGCGCCTGGCATGGGCGATAACGGTGCACAAGTCACAAGGTCTGACATTCGACAAAGCCGTCATCGACGTCAACCGAGCCTTTGCACACGGTCAGGTATATGTGGCATTATCCCGCTGCCGAACCCTTGAGGGACTGGCACTCACCGCTCCGTTGGATGCATCTACCATCATCCCCGACGAGCATGTCGATGACTATATCTCAAAGAATATCAGCGACAACAATGAGAATGAGCAGCAGCTGCCTCGCCAACGTTTCGAGTATTACTATCGTCTGCTGCAGGAGTTGTTCTCCTTCGGCACTTTGGCCTACGACATGGAGCATCTCATGCGCGTGTCATGCAACCATCTGCTCACCTCCCACCCGCATTTCATCGAGCAGCTGCGCCATGCACAGGAGCAGCTGCAGCCAAAGCTCATCGATGTCTCGGCACGATTCAAGACGCAGTATGACGAGCTCATACGCGCTGCCGGATGGGGATACGCCAAAGACCAAGCCTTGCAGAATCGCATTCACTCAGCATGCCAATACTTCGAGAAGACAACCCGCGAGATCCTCTTCCCCGTCATCAATTCCTCGGCATTAGCCATCCGCAACAAGCAGGTGCTCAAGCAATACGAGACAGCCATAGACGCGCTGAAGCTATCTTATAATATAAAGGTAGGCACCCTTCACGATATTGCTCAGCAAGGCTTTACACCAAAGACTTACACCATGAGCAAAGGAAAAGCATCAATAGAAGACAAGCCAAAAGGCAAGAACAGCAAAAGGAAACAGTAAGCTTTTGCACCCAAGCGAATTAACAAGCATAACAATCTGCAAACGACCAAATAACATCTCTGACCAATGCATACATACCACATATATTGCATAATGCTGTTGCTCGCTTTGTCAGCATGCACAAAGCAGGGCGCGAAGGTCTCTGCGCAAGGTAATACCACGGCTGATTCTGCGTGTCTGAACAGGAATAATGGCATAACAGAGAATGAGGATGACATCACACTAACCTCCTGCCATGATCACCTGATAGAATCAAAAGGTCAGCAGCAATTCACCATTGCGGTGTATAATGAAATAAGCCAGGCAAGCAAAGGCAATACGGTTTGCTCGCCATTAGGCATGGAGGCTCTATACTCGATGTTCAGAGCCGGTGCTAAGGGCGGAACATACGATGAGCTGAACCTGGTATTGGGCATCAGCAGCACCGATGTAAGCTTTATCACCAAGGACATGCAATTGCCTTCTGCCCCCTCCTCTACGACAGTAAGCATGGCTAACCTTATTGTTGTCAACAAGCAGTATGCCGTCAATCCGCCATACGCAGCAGGCATAAAGAAAAATTATGGAGCAGAGATATGGTCAAGAGCATTCAACCCCACGACCATCTCAGAAATAAACAAATGGATAGCCCGTAAGACACACGGCATGATACGCGACGGCATAGACGGACTGGATGGCATCATGTGTGGCGTCAACACCATCTACTTCAATGGCCAATGGGCAGAGCCGTTTGACAAGAAAAAGACACGGCCGACGGTGTTCACATGCCTCAATGGAAAAAAGGTCAAAGTGTCGATGATGTCGCAACGCTATCATTGTGACTATCTTAAGGCAAAGACCTTTCAAGCCATCGCCATGCCTTACAGGCCAAGAGAGAGCAAGAATGCGAAGATGCGAAAATACTCGCTCTACGTCTTTCTTCCTCTGCCTGGCAAAGGGCTTTCTACGATAAATGATTATCTGAAGAGGAACACTCTTGCCGCAATAAGACAAGAGATGGCGGATTACGGCATCAAACATTTCAATACGCCCCAGCCCATCGTCAACATCAAGATACCGCGACTGGAGATATCACAAGAGATCGACGTGACGTCTGTGATGAAGGCCTTAGGCGTGAAGACGGCATTTGGCGGCAACGCCGACTTCTCAAACATCGTCTCCACCGGTGGCATAAGCATCGGCCACAGCAAGCAGAAGGCTGCCATACGCATTGATGAGGAAGGCACCGAAGCTGCGGCGATGACGGAGTCTGCAGTAGTGGGCGCTTATGAAGGACAGGTCGCTACACGCCCTAAAGAGGCTTTCTTCTATGCCAACCGGCCATTCTTATACATGATTGCCTGCGAAGACACCAATACGATTCTCTTCATAGGCCAATACGCCAATGGTAAGATACAGAAGGGCGGCGCATGGAAAACCGACACTGACCTCAAGGGTGCTGACACACTCATATTTACCGAGGACATAGAGTTCAAGGAAGATGCTCGGAATGAAGACGCAAAAGACTACACGGATGCACGTAATGAGGCGGTGCCGCAAATGAAGGATGAGGCAGGCGACCCTAACATGGTGTATGACGTAGTAGAAGTGATGCCACGCTTTCCTGGCGGAAACACTAAGCTCATGGAATATGTCAAGGAGAAGCAACAATATCCGGCAGCTGCTCTGAAGGACAAGATAGAGGGCAGAGTGGTCGTCTCGTTTGTGGTAGAGACAAATGGTGAGATAAGCAATGTCAAGGTCAGACACTCTCCACATCCATCATTAGACAAGGAAGCTGAGCGCATCATCAAGTCAATGCCAAGATGGCATCCGGGCATTCAGAACGGCAGGATAGTGAGAGTGAAATACTATGTCCCTGTTATCTTCATATTACCTCAACACCATCCAGTCTAAATCGGCAATGATGGCTATCCTCAGAACACTATAGAATATTGGATGTATAACCTTATAAACATGGAAACAATGACACAGAACATACCATTCCAGAACCATCAGCCTATCTTCATGAGGATGGGCAAAATCTCAGAGTTGTCACACCTCAACGAGTATGACCGCCGTATGTATGAGAAAAGTCTTGATATCTATCGCACTAACCGTGCCGTAATTGATAATGAGAGATACGAGGGTCTGCAGCAAGGCCTGCAGCAAGGCCTGCAGCAAGGTCGTGCAGAAGGTATGCAACAAATTCTTGATGGTGCTCGTATGATGATTGCGGCGGGAGTAGACAAGAATATTGTGATAAATGCTTTTAAATTATCTCCTGACATGGAAAAACTCCTTTGGAACTAAGCACAGTATATGGCAGGCACTAATCCTCGGCTCATGTTTTACAGATGATGCTGGGGATTATCTTTTAGAGTGACAATAGAAATGGGGACTTCAGCCTCTCGACTGTCTATGGTATTTTTTGGAGCTGTACGATTGAGTAAAGTGGAAAATGGAAAGTGTAGAGTGGAAAATGGAAAGTTATGATTACCAACACTTAATGCGTTCCAGAGCGTTGAGGATCGCCATTCACTATTTGATTAGACAGAGTAATCATAACTTTCCACTTTACATTTTCCACTCTCCACTTTCCACTTTATCCTTATTACAGCACTGTTCCATTCGTACAGGTGGATGGATTTTTCAATCGTACAGCTCCCATTTTCTTCATGAACTTCCACATGAAAGGCCTGCAGCCGCGAGCTGTGCGCAAGATACAGATGAAGGTGGATGAAACTGACGAGGTGTTCTCTAACAAGCACAAACGTCTATACAGATAATGCTCATTCACCGAATACAAAAAGGATGTACCAATCGTCACGACATGACGAGAGATACATCCTTTGTGTGTTTTTTGCATTAATCTTCTTGCCGAAGAAGCAGCGCTTCTTATCGACGGAGACCGAGATCCTTAACGATAGCACGATAGCGAGCGATGTCGCGGTCGTAGAGGTAGTTGAGGAGAGCACGACGCTTTGCAACAAGCTTTGTCAGTGAACGAGCAGTCTTGTAGTCCTTGTGGTTAGCCTTAAGATGCTCTGTGAGATGCTTGATGCGGAAAGAGAAAAGTGCAATCTGGCTCTCTGCAGAACCTGTGTCAGTAGCGTTGCCAGCCTTGCTGTGCTGGCTGAAGATCTCTGCCTTCTTTGCTGAATCTAAATACATAGTGTAAATTAGTGTGTGATTAATGATTTGTAAATTACATCCTTCTGATGTCTCCGAGACAACTCCACGCTACACTTGCAGTGGCATTAATCATAGCCCCGCACATCATCGAATGCAGCACCTTCCGAGTGAAAATGCGATGCAAAGGTACAACTTTTTCTATAAACAGCAAAATATTTCAGATATTTTTTGTAACTTTGCACCCGATTTTATTGATTTATATGATGTCGGCGCTCTTTTGTGCACTCTCGCGGTGTGCTTTAGAGCCATATTTGCCATTGTGTCTGCACATAGCATGCCGATGGCTGATGATGCGCCATTGGCATCATATATAAAAAACATGTAACGATGAAAAGTATAAGAAATATCGCGATTATCGCGCACGTTGACCACGGCAAGACAACGCTGGTTGACAAGATGATGCTTGCGGGAAACCTCTTCCGCGAAGGCCAGAACAATTCTGACCAAGTGCTTGACGCTAACGATCTGGAGCGTGAGCGTGGCATAACGATTCTCTCAAAGAACGTCTCCATTAACTGGAAAGGAACGAAGATAAATATCATTGACACTCCGGGACACTCCGACTTCGGAGGCGAGGTGGAGCGTGTGCTGAACATGGCCGACGGCTGCATCCTGCTCGTTGATGCCTTTGAGGGTCCTATGCCACAGACGCGTTTCGTGCTGCAGAAGGCTCTGCAGATAGGTCTAAAGCCTATCGTCGTCGTCAACAAGGTAGATAAGCCGAACTGCCGTCCGGAGGAAGTCTATGAGATGGTGTTCGACCTGATGTTCGCCCTCGAGGCAACAGAAGACCAGCTCGACTTCCCTGTCGTCTATGGCTCTGCAAAGAACGGTTGGATGTCAGAGGACTACAACAAGCCGACAGACAACATCGAGTATCTGCTCGACAAGATTGTGGAGGTCATTCCTGCACCGGAAGTGCTTGAGGGCACACCACAGATGCTCATCACCTCGCTTGACTACTCTAACTATACCGGCCGCATCGCCGTGGGACGTGTACACCGTGGCACACTCCGTGAGGGCATGAACGTCACCATCGCACACCGCGACGGCACAATGGAGAAGACAAAGATTAAGGAGATACACACATTCGAAGGCATGGGCCACGTAAAGACCGACGAGGTGACGAGTGGCGATATATGTGCCATCGTAGGCCTTGAGAAGTTTGAGATTGGCGATACCATCTGCGACTTCGAGAACCCAGAGGCTCTGCCACCGATTGCCATCGACGAGCCAACGATGTCGATGCTCTTCACCATCAACGACTCGCCGTTCTTCGGCAAGGAGGGCAAGTATGTCACATCTCGTCATATCAACGACCGTCTGGAGCGCGAGCTCGAGAAGAATCTCGCCCTGCGTGTCGCCCCGTTTGTTGATGCCGACGGCAACCAGAGCAACGACCGATGGATTGTCTCGGGCCGTGGCGTGCTGCATCTCTCTGTCCTCATCGAGACCATGCGCCGCGAAGGCTATGAGCTGCAGGTAGGTCAGCCTACCGTTATATATAAGGAGATTGACGGCATGAAGTGCGAGCCTATCGAGGAGCTGACCATCAACGTGCCGGAGGAGTTTGCCTCTAAGATGATTGACATGGTGACACGCCGCAAGGGCGAGCTGACATCCATGGAGACACAGGGTGAGCGTACGAACATCGAGTTCGACATTCCGTCGCGTGGCATCATGGGGCTTCGCACCAACGTCCTTACCGCAAGCCAGGGCGAGGCAATCATGGCACACCGCTTCAAGGAGTATCAGCCGTATAAGGGTGATATCGAGCGCCGTGTCAATGGCTCAATGATAGCGTTGGAGACAGGCAATGCCTTCGCTTACTCTATCGATAAGCTGCAGGATCGAGGAAAGTTCTTCATCGATCCGGGTGAGGATGTCTATGGCGGCCAGGTCGTCGGAGAGCACGTCCATGACAATGACCTCGTCGTGAATGTCACTAAGGCCAAGCAGCTCACCAACGTCCGCGCCTCCGGTTCTGACGATAAGGCACGCATCATACCGAAGGTTGTGCTCTCGCTTGAGGAGTGTCTGGAGTATATCAAGGCCGATGAGCTCGTTGAGGTGACACCTAAGTCTATGCGTATGCGTAAGATCACACTCGACCACGACAAGCGCAAGAAGGAGAAGATCAAGGGTGAGTAACACGTTCGCCCTTTGCTCTTTCACACATCATAGAGAAATATTAACATGCAGAATACAAACTACTACATATACGACTGGATGGACTTCGACCGTCAGCTGTCGAAGCCCGAAGCATTGTGGAAAGCCTATGCGACGACAAGCATAAAGGCTGTTGACGGAGATGTCCTCATAGAGCTGCCATATCAGAAGCAGGTGCTGCAGGATGATATGTTGGCAGACGAATCTGCACCGCAACAGAGCTACACGCTGCGTCTGCGGGCCTATGGCGACTCCATCGTCCGTGTGTTCACGTCGATGGTTGGCGATGAGATGTCCGACGAGAGCTATATGCTCGAGATGGACAGCCATCTGCACCACATGCCACTCTTCATAGAAGAGGACAACGGCATATACACCATCACCGACGCGGCGTCACGGGTGCGTGCCGTCATCGACACCACACCTATCGAGATTGACTGGTGGAGCGACCTCCAGCCAGCACCGCAGCCGGAGCCTCGCATCACCATCTATCCTGACGGCAATCTGCAGAAAGGCGTCACCATTGCCGACGATCATTTCTCGCCTCCGCGCTATGATGCACTTGGCTTGGGCTTCAAAAGCGTTGGCCCAGCTGATGCAACGGCAGCCACAGCTAACATGACAGCTGATGCCGCAGACCAGCTGACAGCCAACGAGGCAGCCACAATATCGTTCAAGTGTGATGCCTCTGAGTGCTTTGTGGGCACGGGAGAGCGCTTCCGCAAGATGGATCTCTCCGGCCAGACATTCTATCTGAAGAATCAGGACGGCCAGGGCGTCAACAACCGTCGTGCATACAAGAACATCCCGTTCTACATGTCCAGCCGCCTGTATGGCTGCTTCTACCACACGAGCGCATACTGCCGTCTGTCGCTTGCCGACCATTCGAGTCGCTCGGTGCAGTTCCGCAACGACCGCGCCACACTCGATGCGTTCATCATCGGCGGCGAGACACCAGAGCGCATACTCTACCACTACCGCCAGCTGACAGGCTTCCCGCCGATGCTGCCGCTGTGGTCGTTCGGCATCTGGATGTCACGTATGACATATTTCTCTGCCGATGAGGTCAACGAAATCTGCGACCGTCTGCGTCGCGAGCAGTATCCGTGCGACGTCATACATCTCGACACCGGATGGTTCCGCACAGACTGGCTCTGCGAGTGGAAGTTCAATCCAGAGCGATTCCCTGACCCAGAAGGTTTCCTGCGCCGTCTGAAGGACAACGGTTTCAAGGTGTCGCTATGGCAGTTGCCGTATGTCGCCAATGGCGCGGAACAGATTGACGAGGCAAAGGCAAACGCATACATCTCCACACCGATAGGCGGATGGGACAAAGCCAAAGGCACATCGGGCGCCTCAAACTTCTCGACTCTCGACTACGCCGGCACCATCGACTTCACGTCTGAGAAGGCCACAGAGTGGTATAAGTCGCTGCTGAGGACGCTGCTCAATATGGGTGTGAAGTGCATTAAGACTGACTTCGGCGAGGATATCCACATGAACGCCACATACGAGACCATGACTCCGCAGCAGCTGAACAACATCTACTCGCTGCTCTACCAAAAGGCGGCATATGAGGTGACGAAGGATGTCACGGGCGACGGCATCGTCTGGGCACGTGCCGCATGGGCAGGATGCCAGCGATACCCTCTGCACTGGGGCGGCGACAGCGAGTCGTCGTGGAACGGTCTGGCAGGTTCGCTGAAGGGCGGTCTGCATTTCGGACTCTCTGGCTTTGCCTTCTGGAGCCACGATGTGCCGGGATTCCACAGCGTACCGAACTTCATGAACTCACCGATTGATCCCAAGGTGTACATGCGCTGGACACAGTTCGGAGTATTCACCTCACACATGCGATACCACGGCAGCCACAAGCGCGAGCCATGGCATTATCCTACCATCGCAGAGGACATCAAAAGCTGGTGGCGACTACGCTACCGCCTTATACCTTATATTATAGAGGAGGCTCAGGAGGCCACACACACCGGTCTGCCTATGATACAGGCATTGATGATGCAGCATCCTCAAGACCGGGTGGCATGGCATATCGACGACGAATACTACTTCGGCCGCAAGCTGCTCGTCTGCCCTGTCATGAACAGCGACGACCGTCGTGATATCTATCTCCCTGAAGGCAAGTGGGTGAACATCTGCGAGCATCTCCTGGAGGCAGATGAAGAGACACACTATCTCAGTGGCGACACCTTCGAGGGTCCTTGCTGGCTACATGACGTGGAAGTCCCGCTCAATCGGATGCCGGTATTCTGCCGGTTATACGACAGCATATCACTATATTTGCACGATGTAAACTCCACAGACGACATTAACATTGAGGAAGCGAAGAGCATTCACGTATTGCCTTTCTAAGGTCCACCTCCATCTCCCCCGAAGGGGAGGGCTGTTTAGTTACCTTTGAGGCATGGAAACATTCTACTCGCAGCCTCCAATCCCCAACATAATACTCCCTACATGACACTATATCCCAATCTCATAAAAGACGCACTCACGACGGTAACCTATGCCGGCACTAAGAAAAACCTCATCGAGAGTAATATGCTCGTCGATGACGAGGTAATCATCAACGGCATGAAGGTGGAGTTCACGCTCCTCTTCCCGAAGGAGACCGACCCCTTCCTGAAGTCAACGCTGAAAGCCGCCGAGGCAGCCATACACTACTATGTCGATAAAAGCGTCGAGGTGACCATCAACACCGCGTTCACCACCAAAGCCCGCCCAAAGGACGAGCCGCTGCTGCCCGGTGTGAAGAAGATTATCGCTGTCAGCTCCGGCAAAGGCGGTGTCGGCAAGTCAACGGTGTCGGCAAACCTCGCCGTATCACTCGCTCGCCTCGGCTACAGCGTAGGACTCCTCGATACTGACATCTTCGGACCATCGGTGCCAAAGATGTTCGGCTGCGAGGATGCACGCCCGTATGCCGTGGAGAAAGACGGCCGCCAGCTCATCGAACCTATCGAGAAGTATGGTGTCAAGCTTCTCTCCGTCGGATTCTTCGTGTCTCCCGAGACCGCCACACTATGGCGTGGAGGCATGGCATGCTCTGCATTGAAGCAGCTCATTGCCGATGCCGACTGGGGCGAGCTGGACTTCCTCATCCTCGATACCCCTCCAGGCACGAGCGACATACATCTCTCGCTCTTGCAGCTGCTGAAGATATCAGGTGCTGTCATCGTCTCTACGCCACAGCAGGTGGCACTGGCAGATGCACGCAAGGGCATCGACATGTATCAGAACGAGAAGGTGCAGGTGCCTATCCTCGGTCTCGTCGAGAATATGGCATGGTTCACACCTGCCGAGCTTCCGGAGAATAAGTACTACATCTTCGGCCGTGGTGGCTGCAAGGCTCTTGCCGAAAGCCTCGGCTTACGACTCCTCGCACAGCTGCCACTCGTACAGAGCGTCTGCGAGACCGGTGACGGAGGACGCCCTGCTGCAATGGATGTAGCGTCACCGGTAGGACAGGCATTCCTCTCCCTTGCACAGGCTGTCGCATCATTATCAAACAACCAAGCTTAAGACATCTCCCACTGTAAGATATAATGTCAGCACACAGCACACTCTCAGCGGCTAATGATGCCATGGGCGCTGCCATCCTTGAATATGCGAAGACAGGCAAAGCGGCAAGGCTACGCGTGCTATCATCAATGTTCGAAGATGACGAGATGCCGGTGGCTCACCTCTTCAGAGCATACAACGAGATGCCGCCATTGGAGCAGAAGGCAATAGCATTGGCAAGAGGACGCGTGCTCGATGTCGGTGCTGGAGCAGGATGCCATGCGCTGGAGCTACAGAAGCGTGGCTTTGATGTAAAAGCCATTGACATCTCACCACTGAGTTGCGAGGCAATGACACTCCGCGGAGTAAACAATGTGGAATGTATAAATGTCTACGACCACAACTTGTCCGGGCGATATGACACCATACTGCTGCTGATGAATGGCACAGGCATTGCCGGAAAGATTGCCGCCCTACCCAACCTGCTGCAAAGATTAAAAGCGCTGCTTATGCCCGACGGGCAAGTGCTCGTCGACTCGTCTGACCTGAAATACATCTACGAGAACGAAGACGGATCTATGGACATCGACCTCAATGCTGCATACTATGGAGAGGTGGACTACCAGATGGCTTATCGCAATATTCAAGGCGAACCCTTCGACTGGCTGTATGTCGATTATCCTTTACTTGAGACCATTACAAAGAGTTGTGGCATGCAAGCACAGCTGATAGCCGAAGGACTACATTACGATTACCTTGCAAGACTGGCACTTTAGAGAATAATTTCAGCAGCAGCCTACACACAAGTGCCCATAAAGACTTAGCCAACCAAATTATCATCAAGCGTCCTCAATCCTTCATACAAAAAGGTAGGCATATCAACATTACACTCACATGTACATGAGTAAAGTTGATATGCCTACCTTTGTTATACGCCTACGCGTTTAGCGCTAACTCACACTTGAGAATCTGCCACCACGATTAATTATTAAAGTAATAAAGGAATGTAGCAATGCCCTCGAGAGCAGGCTTGCGCTGGCCTTCTATCTCAATAGTGAACTTTATCTCTGCCTTGCAGATGCCACGCAGATTGGCGATATTGTGAAGCACCGTCTTCATGCGAATATTGCTGCCAGTGATTACGGGCTGTCCGAACTTCATCTTGTCAAGACCATAGTTGACAAGCTGAGAGACATTATTCACCTCAATAGTGTCATACCACAGCTTAGGGAGCAGCGACATCGTGAGATAGCCGTGAGCGATAGTAGATTTGAAAGGACTCTCTGTCTTGCAGCGCTCAACATCAACGTGTATCCACTGGTAGTCGAGCGTAGCATCAGCGAAAAGGTTGATGCGGTCCTGGTCAATGTTAAACCAATCTGTCGTGCCTATCTCCTTGCCAAGATAAGCCGCAAACTCATCGTATGAGTTAATAACTACTTTTGCCATTTTATCACATTTATTTGTTCGTTTTTCTCATTTCTAAGGTGCAAAGTTACTAATAAATGATGAGAGAGAAGACATAATAGCACAAAATTTATGATTTGTTTAATAAAATGCCTGCCAATTAGTTTGCACAGTTCAGATATTATTCGTAATTTTGCAGCAAACTTATCAAACCGCAATTATATACCTTTAGGCACATGTGCCTCTGAGCAAGGGCAGGTT
>R12__coassemble_285_pt1 | contig 20730 bp, 28 predicted proteins | sample R12__metabat2_high_PE_039 | metagenome-assembled genome bin R12 | reverse complement strand
CGCCTCATCTCATCTGCAGTCAGATATGTGCGTGTTGACTCTCTTTCTCCTAATTGCTTAAGTATCTCCTTTCCTATCTTGCTTGTAGGATTCGCGTCTATTAATCCTTCTCTGACAGCGTCGTTCATAACCGACACAAAAATAGCATAATAAGATCTTGCAGATGACATAGCAATGCGTGCCGGCTTACGGACAGCAGTCAGACTCATTGCCTGTGTAGCCAGATACATGATGAGTCCATTAATATAGTTCCTGTCAACATCCGATATCAATACGTTACCATTATATATATTTACATGCTTGGCGAAGCTTCTCACCTGGACGCTACGTTGTCTGCTTTGCCCTAACTTATCCTTCTTCTTAGCGTAAGCTTCTATGTAATCAATTAACCTAACTTTCGACTTAGTTACCGTTATGCCAGACTTGCCTTCTGCACGTTCAAGCATACGCCTGGCTTGTATTGCTTTAGCGGCTTGCCAGGTTGCACTATTTATGTCTTTGTTTGCGTGCGTATCAGGCAGCAGATATAACTTCAAGAACTCATATTTGTGCGAATGGTTCTTATCACCTTCCTGGTAGTAGTCGAGATATAATGATTTACGTCCATTCTTGAGTGCCTTAATTCGCAAAGCTATAGGTTCTCTGGTGTTTCGTTTCTTGCTCATTTTTTTATTATTTGTGAGCAAAGTTAACGAAAATAATCAAGAGTAACGTAATAGTAACGTAATTTTAATAAAAAATAATATATTGATAATAATTCTATATTCCAGTCAGACCATCTACATCTTACTATTTACTTATATTTATTTATTTTTTTTTATCGTCAGAATATTTTGATGTGCAAAATAACACTTATTATTGCTTTCATCTTGACAGTCAATATTTTACCTCTTTTTTTCGCTATAGCAAAATGTATTGAGTAACGTAATAGTAACGTCAGGTAATACCTTTCGACTGCATTAACGATGCAAAGGTATAACAATTTCGGAAAACAACCAAATTATTGACGTTTTTTAATAACATACATTATTATAGACGACAAGATTGCTGCCAGTACTAAAGTAAGGAATGCAAGACTATTATAGGTTTCGCATTTTCTTCTCTGTTCATCGGTGGGTTCATTAACCTTTACAATGACAGGCACGGAATCGTGAACCGAATCTTTAGTTGCGCGCTCCTTATAACAGTCGCGGAACACTATGCGTATCCTGTCCTTGTATATTGTATCGCCGGCATCATTAACTACTATCGTCACAGTATCCGAACAGAAAACAGAGTCATGTACCTGCACAGTCTCAACGCGGTCGACTGTCTTGACAGTGGTGACAGGTACATACTCTGTAGACGCACATGCTGTTAACAGCATCACGCTTATGATTATATATATAAGTTTCTTCATTTAATTAGGCCGAATGCTCGTTTGGCACGTACAAGATATTTCTGCCGCTGTGCCAAACCGTTAGTGCCGCCATTTATACGCTTAGTTACCATTATACAATCGTCCTTGTCGGCTATAGCACTAAGTCCACGCTTATGCCAGTACCACATGGAGCACCTCACTGTCTCCACTGGTTGCAGCAGTATATCTGGATTTTCGACGCAACTATCAGTCAGGCCTCTCTCATGTCTGTGTGTCTGATACTCTTTATAATTATCCTTACCAGTTAATTGTATAAAAGTACGTCCACGATACTTATAGCCTTCGCCAGACGCAGCATTGCCGTTACCCATACGGTTAGCGTATACTACATTAGCAATCTTCTTAGGTTGCTTGGCACATGCGCCTGCTTGAGCAGCTGAAAAATATTTCGGGAAAACTTTTAAAAGCCCGGCTGCTGAATAGTTCAGATTCTCTTCTGTACATTTCATTTCGCAGCTTTCAACAGCAATTTGCGAAAGAAAATGTGCCCATCTCAATGGCGTTGTTATTCCATACTCACTTGCATACCTGTTCATTAGAACAACATATAGATCTGCTTTGGCCTTACACATTGGCATAATAGCCTTCAGCTGGTTGACTGTTATATCCATAATTGATTTACTTATTGTTCTCTTCTTTTTGTTTTATCTCTTCGTCTGTCCTAAGCTCATCGAGAGATACATTGAGGTGTCTCTCTGTCTTGTCGATTAATATTCTATGCAATAACTTCGCTAATCTGCTATCTGATTCCGCTGTACATGACATATTATTTTCTAAAATGCTTAATCCTTGCCACGCACATATAACTCCAGCGGCAATCTTGCTAAAAGGTATGTCATCGCTTATCCATTTCTCCACAGCATAGCATAGCAATATTGCGAGCATACTCTGGCTGATAGTACTTACTACCTTTCCGAATTTGGAGCTTGCCAATTTACCGGCACTGGTCTTGCTATGTCCTGGATACATTTTATCGACTCTCCTACCTAACTGGTAGGCGCTATAAACGTCCCACAAAATAAACGCGAGAGAAACTGCAACCAAAGGGAATGTTGGTTGGAATACTGCTAAGAACCAACCTAATCCTCCACCTATTACGGCCGTTATGCCTTTGCCGGTCGTTAATGATAACATATTATGCATTTCGTAATTATTATTTCGCAAAAATATACAATCCATGTTATACGCACTTGATAATATGCGCATTTAATCATTAGCGTAAAATTATATTTGTATATTTTTGTCCTCATGATGCAGATTTTTAAAATAGAGCGAGAACCAATAATGGACCTGGTGTCTGCAATCACTGCAGAGATAGCACAAAAGAATGACATAGACGCTGACGAGCTTTGGGCTTCAGTCAGTGACTACGTCAAGCTTGACGTGCATTGGAATGAAGCTATAATAGAGCTGGAAAAGCATCTTGTGAAGTTCGTCAATCCTTCATCTCGCATTGTTCCATTGGCTAAAGTTGGTGACTATACTCTTAGTCTGACGCTGAATGACTTCTGGCCGGTGAAGTATGCTTCTCTTGTCATCAATATGCTCCAGGAATATTTCATACATCATCTTCTTGCCTGCTGGCTTGCAAGCTTCCATATTGAGATAACCACCAAAGACTATAAGTCTCTCTGGCCTATAGATCTGAAGAACATCATGTCTACGCTTCTCAGAAGTGAGTTCAGTAGTCTTCAGACATCACATGTGGCTGACCTGGCTGACTATCATGAGGATGGAAGTACATGTGGTCCTCAGTTTACTCAGCATGTACAGGATAGTACGCCTGTAGATACTCACTGGGATGAAGTGGAAGCATTCCTACATAGAAAACCAAATAACAAAAAGATATATGGATAAAAGAGACATCATAATATCATTGGATTTGGGACAGGTCTGCAATGACCTGCTCGCTAATTGCAATCTTATATCCAAAAGTATCGTTGATGAAGCGCTGACTGATATCCGTGCAGATATCCAGGCACCTGACAGCGACGAAACAAAAAGCATTATCTGTAGAGGTTGCACAGAGGCCTTCGGCAATCTGAAGTACATTGCACAGCGTTTCCTTACAGCTGGACGTACCATAGACGACAACAGACTTGAACGCCTGGCATACCTGCCAACAGCAACAATACTTACAGCTCATGTAGATACTACGGAATATCCTTGGCCTCGTACCTTCAATCATTATTCGCAGGATAATGTTAATGTCGCCACTGTTGATTCTCCTACAGTTCTTCTCTCACGTGAGGATGGTAAGGATGACGCTGCTGCTGTTCCTAAAGATATTCCAGTTTCAATCTCAATAGGTAATACGTCCTACGTGTCAGGTGGTGTAGTCATCATGCATGCTTCAGTTACAGAGTCAGATCTTAACAATGGCTATCGTGAGTTCCGCATTAAGCGCATAGACGGTGATACAGAGAATCTGAATGTCTTCGTACCTGACAGCTATTTCAGCGCTAAGTATGAAGTTCTTCGTCTTAGATTGCACATACCAAATTTCAACCTGGCCGCGACTGATCGTCTTAAGAGTTGTTGCCACAGCTATATGGTTGACTACGTTACTAATCGTTTCCTTCGTGATCTCCTTCCGGAAAAAGCACAGTCTTATCAGTCTTTGGCATTAAGCGACGCTGAAGATGTTCGCAAGTGCTTGGCATGTCGAGAAAAGTTTAATATGCGTAGAACGTCATGGTTTTAGAATAAGGTATAAAGTTATTTAATTATTAGTAGTAGTTAGAGGAAGAATCCAATGAGAGGTCCGAGCTGTGAAGTTCGGGCCTCATCTTTTATTTTGTATACTTTTCTTTTATATCAAGTTCTATGCCATGGTACAGGTCGTTGACCTTCATATCTGAGAACACAACAGCTGCGCGGAAATATTTATAGGTATGTCCTGGTATGCGTGTCTGCTGACGTCGGTTGCTGTGACCGATATAGTGCCATCTGCGGTTGTCGTTGCTTCCCCACAGATACAGGTCTGGTCTCATAACATCCATGTCATAATCCTGGAGGAATCCACTGATAAAGTTCCTTACACCATCATATTTCAATGTACGTGTAATGATAAGTCCATCATGGGTGTCACTCGCTGTATAGTCGTATGGCGTATCCAGAATTGCCAAGTCTCCATCTGATTTGTGGATATAAGGATATGGATAGCTGCAGAATACACCTCTGATTCCATCATTGACTACTGTGTATGTCCATGTGCCTTCATCCGCTGAGTATACGAGTATCTCACCGGTATATTCTCCTTCTTTCTGGACGAAAAACAATAGACGTTTGTCACTATAATCGTATATAGCCTTAGACGATTGCATTGCCTTGATTGGATTCTTTGCTCCATCTGACAAAGACGTCAATAACTCATTATCTAACGCTAACGCTGCTTCCAGGTCTGGCACTACTCCATTAAGCATCGACGACAAGTCTGCTACGTCACTACCGGCTATCCGAGAGACGCCACGCTTGGTCACAAATGCCACCGACTGGTCTAATTGCAACAGTGCATTAGTGTTGGTTATAACTTCTCGACTTATTGGATGGACATTGCTGTAAGATCCACTACTGCTAACCTCTAATGCATAAATGCCATCAGTAGCAAATGCCATCATTGGGAATTGACCAAATTGTCCTTGGCTTATTGCACGAGTAACTGACGTTATTGCCTTAACATCACCGAGACCAACCTTGTACCTGTTCGCTGCAGGATATACGAACGGATTGCCAGATGCAGACGTATATATATATCCTCTATTGTCGTATTTATTGTCATATACAATATCCACTGGCAGATTGGCACGTGTATAAGAAGAGGTGGTCAGGCAACCTATGTTGCCTATATGATAAGCTCCGTTAAGCAACGGATGTTCCGCGAGCTCAAAATATATGCTGTCATTCGAACCAGTAAGCCAAATCTCTTTGGCTCTGCTATCTGGATAGAACAGAAATGTCGTTGCAATATCGTACAGGCTGATTACCTTTTCGTCGAACGAAGTTTTGACATACTTAGTGCCAGCGTCCGTTTCTACCGCTACTGTAATACTGTTAATTCTAACAGTTTTATCTCTATTGTATATGGTTTGCGTCTTGCTGTTAACTATATTTGTCTCGTTAAGGATGTCAAGACTCAGCTTATTACTCCATAACGTTACACAATCAGACAATAGCATGGTGACAGGGAATCCCGAAAACAAGACGTCAGTTATACCAGTCAGATTAATTCTGCTGTTATAGAGATAGCTTGTCGTGGCTATAATACCATTGTGTGTGTAATAGTCGTCTGGAGAACTGTCGGATATCATAGCCTCCTGCGCTTCTAAATTACTCAAGATTCCGGATTCTACTTTAACGTCATCTTCTACTGCTGATGGTGCAGCATCTTCCTGGATGACAAATCGACTCAACAGATAGTAAGCATCCTGATTAAGCAAGCGTTTACGCCAGTCTGCATCATTGAGTGGGTTAAGAGTGAACAGACCGTGGTAAAAATCGGACGTTGTAGATGGCGACCTGCTTGGAAAGACATCGACAGCGTCGACAAATACACCTGCTTCATTGTCCATCATGTTGGACACCTTGTCTTTGTTGAGTTTTTCCGACCAGCCGTAATTTCCTTCTGCCCAATCGTATTTCGCGCGGAAGCATGTAGTTGTCGATACTACGTCAGAACATGTTAATTTATGCCACTTAGCTTCTTCTGGATAAGTCGTTGTCGCAGACTCTGATGTATTAATCTTGACTACATTGTTCTCGTCATAGCGGCTTATTCCTGGCGTGATGTATATGTCTATACTCTTCACGATGTCTTTCCATGATTCCTTCAATTGCTCATAGACATCATTGTTCAAGCATTTGTACCTCAATTTACTTGCAAATAGTACCGCTTCGTGTATATGGTCACTTCCGCTTCCACTATTATCTCCGACTTTATATACGAGCACACATTCTGGATATGTGATATCAGTAAACATAAGTACAGGCGCACTATGCATAATCTTAGTGCCATCCCACAACTTATAGCAGTATCGAACATAAAATGGCTGGTACATATATCCTGCATTGAGCAGTGCAGATGACAGTTGTCCGATAGCAGCATCATTAGCATCTTCGCGCAATGTCAAGTTCTCCTTTTTGGAGTAATCAGTGTCACCTACAAAATATTTGTACGCACAACCTAACACGGACACTTTCTGCATTGCTGTTAGGTCTGCCTCATCTGTAATTGGCCAATACTTTTCTTCAGGCGTTAACGGCCTTCCTGTAGCGCAAGCTCTCCAGGTTATACCATTGTCATTCACAACGTCTTTAATCATTGATGATCCTGGCGCCATCTTGAATGCCAGCTGTATCATTGGCGGTCTCTCACCAAGATACTTGTACGTGTTCTTGCTCCACAAAAAGTATCTCAAGCCTTCTGTCGTCATCATGATTAGTGTGTTACCGTTGGACGTGATGCCTGTGACAGTGCTCGCATCAACATCGTTTCCGAAGGCTATAGGCGTAGCTCCCTCTACCATCTCCTGCCAGTATAGAGTAACAGTTTTCGTCGTTGTGGTGGTTACCGTCTTAGCATACGCCACATTCTTGGCCGTATTACTGACTTCATGTATATATATGATGTCACCATCAACATTGGTAACAGTTGTGCCTGCCACTATTGATGGCCTCAACGAACCATTATGGAGCTCTACGCCAATACTCATGGCAAGTGCACCATTCTCCACAGCCTGCTCGTCAGGAGTCAGGCTTAGGCCTTTAAATCGTATGTTTTGTTTCATCGCTCTCATTTATGTAAATATACTGATACCTTGCGCATAGGTGTGCTGACGTATGTCAGATAATAAGCTATCCATTCAGCCTGCTTCTGGCGCATCAGTCCTATCTTATCCTTGCATCCTGGTGCTCCCCAGGCTGAATGAGTATAGTAGAAACATTCCTGCTTGATCTCTGCTACTGTTGGCTTATGGCTCTTTGTCAGGTGCATCTTACCCATACCGATAAGCTGGCTTATGCTTATGGCATCCTTTCTGCGCTCATAGCATAATGGCATCCACTTGCCTGTGCGACGATTGAACAACAGGTAGAATCGAGGCTTGTTTACTTTCTTCTGAGCCTCATCACACTGTTTGATGCCTTCTTGCCACATCTTTACGGCCTTGGCCTTCTCCATTCTCAGCACTACTGGTAAATAGAACCTGCGTACAAGTTTCTTCTTAAGATCTAATTTCATCTTTTCAAATAAGTATTAAGTTATATACCTGCAACCACCACACTGGTAGGTTTGCGATTCTTCTTTGCTGCTGCCTTTCGCTTCTGCTCCTTCACTACGTCGACAATGACTGGCGGATCCATTTCTTTCTCCACGATTAGTCCTATGCCTCTTGCCATCACTCTATCATCGTGCTTGCCTGGCACAGCTCCATAGGTACCATCCTTGTCATTCTTCATGAAGTACGACATTTCATTGAGTGCTTCCGGTTCTCTCTCCAGATAGGCGTGTTCACGTACCGCAGCTGCCATGTTCTTAACGATTGCCACCTTCGTACTGCGGTTTGTGTTGTAGCCCCATTTCGTTTCCTTCGTATGGTGTTTCAGGAGTTTACTGCTGTTGCTGCTGTAGACGTTGTCATACAATGGTATGAGTATAGGGAAGAACAGCTCACTGATATCTCCGTCGGTGTTGTTCATCTTGGAGTATGCTGTGTTGTTCTCAACTACCAACAGTGCGTTCTGATAGTATATGGCTATCTGTGCGCATCGCATTGCCATCTGGTCCGGATCTGCATGTCCATGCCATTCTGCTACGATTGCTGGTACACCACCATACATTACATCGTATCTGTCCCATACCACGATATCCCAGAAGTCACTGGTCTTATGGCTTCCGCCAATATCCACACTGACAAGATACCTGTGTCTCACTGTCTCTGAGTAGTCAGGCTTATCCCATATCTTGAATGGGCCACCTTGTATATCCACCAGGTGAATGCCTTGTACACATTGTGGGCTGGTGCTGTGCTTATCCTCTCCTTCAATGTCACCAACAAAGACTGGATGTTCCATGCAGTCTGGTTCCATGCTCTTAAGCTTGTACGGATCAAAGACTGCATGACCGGAATACAGGAAGGCCTCAACATCATCTGAAGGATATTCCTGCTTCATGTCATCGAGGTTGTCATACTCCTTTGACTTCTCGACGTACCAGTGTATTCCTTCGAGGCTTGCGCCTATCTCATACAGGTGCCAGAAGTATTTGCCATTGCCTTGGGTGTCGTTCCTGTTCTGCCATAGCCAGATGGCAAAGTCTGCCTTCTCGTCTTCTGTCTTGAACTTCAGAATGTAGTCCTCAATCTCGTACCATGCCACGAAAACTGGTACGTATGCAGACATTCTGTTTCCGTCCTTATCGAAGCTGTTGCTCTTTACCCATGCATCATGATAGGCGTTTTCTCTTCCATTAGGCGTTGACTCTCTGACTATGAATGTATATGGCATCACACCTACAGAGGATGACGCTGCCTTCATTACGTCGGCAGGTGACCATTCCTGGGTGTTAGGGAAGAAGGCTTCTTCAGTTATGTGTGCAAGTGCTGCGTCTCCGGATCGACATGACTCTGGGTTACGAGCTGAACCGGTCTGTATCTTGCAGTCTCGCGGTATCAGGTACTTGATGTTCTGAATGGTCCCGTTGGCCTTCAGTACCTTGTCAGTGTCCTTGTATTCCTCTCCTATATCATAGAACAGCCACATTGGTATACCGTCCATCAGCTTCTGATACATGTCGAATACCTGTGCCGCTGAAGAAGACTGGTGACCTACTATGTTACTGTTCCAGTTGGTCTTCCAGAATATCTGTATCCATGCCATGTAGATATCAGTACATGTGGAGCCTCCCCACTGACGACATTTTAGTAATATCACTCTAATAGGATCTTCATTGAGCCTCATCTCCTCAAATGTCTTTACCAGCTTCCTCTGCGCTGGTCTCAGGTAGAAAGGTATGTCGGCACCACCTGACTTGTTTTTAATCCTGGCGTATGCGTATGCAAAGAAGTAGAAGTCATATTTACATCTGAGACGTACATAGCGCTTCATCAGCAGGTCTGCTGTGCGCTCATAGTCCTCACAGTCTGGTATGTACTTCTCTATGTATGCTTCTATACTTCCACAGTCAGCGAGCTGTAGGATGTACCTTTCTTTTAGCATCTCCTGTGGAAGATACATTGTGGTGTTGTTGTTTATCTCCTTCAGTGAGAAGTATAATCTTACACCTGGTGCATTCTCACCAGTGAGCGGATTGTATGGTCTGAACAGCGCTTCTATCCTTTCTGCATCTAACCGGAATATCCTGGCACGTCTTTCGTTCCAGGATATTCCTTCCTCTGCAATATCAAGTGTCTGTACTGTCTCAGTCATTGATTATATATATATATATTCTGCGAGTGATTCCCTCAGCATAATAATACATTAGTCCTAACAATGCACATATTACATGGTAAATTCCGGCTATCTCTGGCACTATCATGCCGAGCAGCAGGATGGCAACCAACACCACAACTGCAGTTATACCATGCTTCCAGATTCTATAAGGTATCGTATAACCTACGATAAACAGTATCATGGTACTCATGCCTACAACCGGAATAGCCGGTGAATAGATATAGGTCGCAAGTACGGATGCAAGGTAGGCTGCTATAACTCTGTGAGCATACATTATATGATGAAGCATTAACAGCATGTATGAGTTTATTGCTAAATGCAACCAACTTGCATGCGCAAACATATATAACCAGCGCGTTTCTTCTGACGTGCCGCAGCCATAAGCCATCTTATCTGATTTGAACATCAGACCTGCCATGATCACAATTACTGTGGCTGTTATTATTAGTCTCTTTTTACTGCTGTTCATTGTTCTTTAGTGCACGTTTAATACGTTCGATTTCGGATCTTATCCTCTCAGGACTAAGACCAATACAAGGAGCCTCTTGCTGCATCGCTCTGTACACCAACGTTCTTGTAGTGCACATCGCATTGTCTGACTGCAATTTCAGTTGCATCACCTTAGCGTACAACGTTTCGTAGAGGCGACGACGTTTCCCTTTAATAGATATTGTCTTCTTACCTCTCACACGTTCGTTGACATACCTCCATGCATTGTCCTCACTTATGTAATACCTGTTACATGGCAACATACTGACGATGACATATATATCTCTCACCGTGTATCTCTTGTCTCTGTCAGCGTAAGCTATCGACATCGCTTTATGATACAATCTCATCAGTTCCTGGTCTCTGCCTTGGCTGACTTCTGACGCTGCACCTTTCTTCTTCATCTCGCTCAGGCTTGGGATTCCGGCTCAGGCTTGTTATACCAGAGCCGGAAGTAATCATTGTAATCTTCGTTCTTGCCACGAACCTTGACATATTCGCGCGTAACGTACATCTTCAGCCTGGTGATATTAGGACGTAAATGGTAGTCAAAAAACAGATGCGCTGGTTGCACATGACCGTTAAAACTAATCTCATAACTATACCTGCGGAACAAGCTGAAGCTTCGTTTCCGGACTTCCTGGACTGTAGTTACATTGGCCATATCCGGCATCGCAGGCACTATAGCCCAAGAGCCGTCTTCGGCACTTGTGATGCGTATCAGCATGCATACCTGACTCTTCATGACTTTGGCAATCTTACTCTTGCAGAGTATCTTGTATTGACCTATCTTGTCCGGCAACAATTCCCTGGTCTTACCAGGCTCGTTGATAACAACCACTGACGTATGCATCGGCATTCTCACCATTTTGACTTCTTTTGGTAGGTCAAACTTCTGATGCATCTGTTTGATGCGTTCGTCGATATATTCCTTGGCGGATTTGCTTACTTTCTTCAGCGGATCAATGTATCCGTCAATCAATTGTCTTGTCCTGGTGCTGCCTGTTCGCTGCCTGTTCGCTGCCTTGGCTTGCTCCACGGTCATCAATCGATCTGGTCGTTTTAATTTGGCAGCCGCACGTCGCTGCTGTCTGTTAATTCCTGGTTGCTTCATATACACTATTGTTTAGGGACATCTTTAATTATTTCATAGTCGTGCGTGCAGCATGCATGATGCTTGCTGCCTGCCACTATGTTATAGTAAGGACAGGGTATCACTCTATCCTTCATCAACGCACACGTATCACATGGTCTATACTCTGGCCGTGGATTGTCTATCTGCCAGGCATACATGTACTGGCTAACCTCTTCTACATGCGGCGTCGTGCCTCCATCTGTATACACCTTCTGGATGTATGCATCTTTGGCCTCCTTTAATAGATGATCATACCTGTCGTCCATCAACTTCTGCTGATATTTAACGAATGCGAGCTTAGTCTTGCACATTGGCCTCAAACGCACAAGCCTGCCGTAATGGCGATAGATATTCCACCAACCAGTCTTGATTGGTCGGGCATCTCGCAATAGCGGCAATGAGTAGCCGAGTCGCCTCATTACCAATATCATGAGTCTCAACATAATACGTCCATATCTGTCCATTTACAAATCTATTTAATATTAATTACTTTTTTTGATAAAATACTCATTTTAAAAAACACAGGCGTGTCATTCCAGCGCACTAAAGTATATTTTCTCATTCCATAATTCTCTATCTTCTTCGAAATACCACCGTAGACCGATATATGCACAGTCATGATTGCCTACATCCTTGACGTATCCACCTCTCCGATTAGCCTCACAGCATCGTCTTATATTCTCTTTCCGGCATTGTAACTTATCTGCGGCATCGCTTAGCGCTCTGAATACTGTCCAATTGCCTTCACCGTCAATACAGACTACCGATCTGCGCTTCCTGCCGCCGTACAGGCTACCATTGATGCTCCTGTACTTGTCAAGATTTTTCCATCCTTGCGACATACGCTTCCGCGCTCGCTTGCCTATGCCTAACTCGTCCCACGTTTTGCCTTTATTAGATGGTACGTGACCTGGCAAATACCGTCCTGTGATAGGATTGCGCAGAGCCCTTTCTGGATCAAGTCTTAATATTGACATGGCTTGTGGAAGAATACGCCCAACACCTTGGTCTCGACGACGGAAACTTTCTCCCAGTCCGTCATTGAGTTAGCGAAGTACACATCAAGGATTCTCTTGACAGCATCAAGCGACTCAGATTGTACAAGATATGTCGCTATGCTCCTGTTTTCCTTGCCATCACCGTCAATGGTAATATATGCCACCTTGACCTTGTAATACTTGCCGATTGCATTAATGTCGTCGTCTGTTATCACCTCGTGGTATGCTGCGCGTGTGATTGCCTTGATTGTGAAACTCATTGTCGGATCTAACTCCGTCGTGATTCTTGTTTCGGCTTCCGTGAAGCTCATGGCATCGATGGCATATAGCTCCGTCACCTTCTTGGATCTTCCATTATCGTCAGTCTTGATATAGCAGACCTTGACTTCGAAATAGCTGCTTGTTCTTGATTCCATAATTTTTTAGTTTGAGTTAAAAAGCACCTCTTCCTCATGTGCTCAGAGGTGCGTGAAAAACGTTCCTTTTTAACATATACCCAACTCCGCCTTTACGGAGGTTCTTAATGATAAATAAATAATTAATTAATAATACGATGCTGCCACATGTGCAGCGGATACCGTCTGCGGTCCATCGGGACTCTAATTGACTCAAAATAACCAGATAAAACGATGATTGTCCTACCCGGACCACAGTACGATTGTGAGGCTCTGCGGAGTCGAACCGCTTTCAGTCCTAAGCTTCACGCTCTTGTGCGTGTACATCTGCTGCCGTTGCCTTCGCCTCAGATCCCACCTGTATCCTCACGGACGAGGTGGCTGAAATCAAAATATGATCAATATACGATATGCCTCTCACGAGGTGTGCAGTCCGCTGACTGCGTGAAATAAACAATTAAATCAAACTTAACTTTAAACTAAATAAAAAACATCTTTATACACATTTTGAAACTTATGAAACTTATAGTTGTGAAATATTACAATCTGTCCTTACTCATGAACTCATCAAACTTAGGCTTGAGAGCATCGTAAGTGCCGCCCTCATTAATCCAGTGCCATGCATTAGCCATAGCCTTCTTGTATCCGAGTCGGTATCCGTATATCTGATGCTGACTCTCTGTGTTGCTGTCTCCTTCGGTATCGCCAGGTTCGTGCATGTCTGATATTGCACCAGCAGTGTATGCCTTCGCTATCATACAATGCAGCTCATTGGTTATTGTATCTGTCTCTGCCATTACGCTGCTTGCGTAATCATTGGCTCTCTTGTCTAATTCTGTTTTCATTGTTTCCATTGCTTTTCTATGTCGTTAATTTTTTCTATTGTCTTATATACGTCTTGACGGTAGCAGTCAATAGCCTCAAACCACACTGCCTTGATGCACTCATCGAGTAACTCAGAGTCCTTGACTCCTAACAGGCGGACGAACCACTCTCGGTAGGTCTCACCGTGCTTACGCTTCTGTTTCTGTGTCATTTCTTGATTGTAATGCCCATGCTTGCGTTCCGTACGCTGGGTTCTTTATGTTATCCTTACAAATAACGTTGTGGCGTTCGTCACTCTTATCATAGTCTATCTCATGGATGCCGTCATATTCCATTTCGATTCCGTAATAATCAGACTCAAAATCCCAATTACAATCATTTCCATGACCTTTGGCAATTCGTGCTGCCTCTTCCTCGTTTCGTGCTTCGACATAGATGTAACTGCACTGCGTCCTACAGAATGGTACGTGGAATATCTTGAGGCGGTTTGCTTCTTCCTGCTCCGCCTTCTTTTCGTCAAGATACTTGTCAATGTATGCCTTGCCATCTTCGCTGCTTGCAATAAGGAGGGTCGCATCTTTCCATAATATGGGTTCTTCCGCATGGCAACTTCCATTTAGTGGTGCTACCACCATCTTGCCTATCTCTCCAAAGTCAAACACAAGAAAACCATCCTTCGACACACCTATCGGAGCGAGTACAACTCCGAGCGAGTACATAACAACGGACGCACGTTTCATTGTTGCGTTTCTGTAATATCTTTCAAAAATACGGAAGTCAAATTTATCAATGATGTCTATCAGTTCGAAGCCGATGCTACGATTACGTTCGCAGTCCGTATCAACTGCCATGACATCAGGATACTTCCTGTTCCCACATTTGTATGTTGTAGGATTGTCTATACTCGCATTGTTGAGCAGGAGTAATATCCTGCCATCCGTTGCTGCCGTGACACCACAATCAAGGGTGCATGGGGCTTGCATTTCCGTTCGGGTTCCTTCCTCGGAGCAGCAAATTCTAAGCGCGAAATCCGCTTGTTTTTTCGTTATCATAGTCGTTGTTATTTCGTTGTTATTTATCAATCCAAAAACCATCTATCTCCAACAGAGATAACTGCCGAGGTCTTGGCTTAGGCTTAGGCAGATGCACCACTGGTAGTGGATGCTCCTTGCGGTATATGTTATAATCCGTTATTGCTATGCGGTAACCTGCTCTGATGAGAGCGCAAGTAACTGCTTGCAGATTGTGCCTGCCGAATGACAGCCGCATCTCACCGTATGCATCTCCAAGTTGATAGCACTTGCCAGCATCCTCATGAGTAAGTAGAGGACATACAATCGGTGCTGCTATATCGCACTGCTGGCTTGTGCGTATCTCGTAACTCTCATAGTAGCGCATCAGCAATATCGTATTGCTATCAGCATTGATGAGTTGACTGTGGTAATACTCTCTGTCAGTCATTGTCAGAATGGCATTGAGACTCCATAAGCCACCTCAAGACCTACAGCCACCTCATCAAGTCCGTATATCATCAGCATCTGCTGCATGATGTGGACTTGGTCGATGCCTTTGGATAGCATCTCGCATCCGTCAATGCCATACAGGTTAAGGATGCCACATCGGTAAACTATGCGTGTGTTACCACATCGCTTGCTGTAGTTGTATACGTTTGTCGGCTGGTGGAACTCGTTGAGTTCGTTGTATTCTGTCCAGCCTGCCTTGACCAGCATATCAGTGTCAACCTCTACTGGATGCACCTCGCTCGCCTTGCAGACGATGTCAAGGTCATTGCTGCTGTGCAAGTGCAACTGATTCGGCAAGATTGCCGTTACCTTGCAGATTAGGTCATCGTACTGTAGATGTTGCCTAACATTAATTCTGTTGATTTCATTGCTATAACACTATATATCACCTCGAACCATAGCTCAGATGAGCTACAGAACACATCCATACTTGTTTATATTAAAGTTTCTCCATTCTCGTCATCGCTATGGTCGCCTGTACAGATGCTGCAGACAACATACAATAACACCGCGAACATCAAACAAAACAAGATAGTATTACTTACCTGTTGAACCATAACCATCCTTACCTCTGTCGCTGTCAGACAATTCATCTACTTCAATAAACTCTACCCCAGGAATGGGCATGATAACTAACTGGGCAATTCGGTCACCTACATTGTATTGTGACTTTTGACCAGGAATATATTCTCTTAGCCATGCTTTAAGCAAATGCGTAAAATTCAATGACGAATTGACCGAATGAAATATAGCTTTGATTTCCCCTCTGTATCCGGAATCAATTATGCCTACACTGTTTGTAAGAAGCATATTAGTCTCTCTATTACTTGATCGCGGAAAAACAAATGCTGCATAACCGTGCGGTATCTCGACCGCCAGACCTGTGCCGTAAACAACATTTCCGTGCTCATCGTACTGTTTACTGGTCGCTACTATGTCGTAACCGGCATCACTCTCATGAGCTCGCATAGGCACCACAGCTTCTGGCACCAGTTTTTTGAACTTAACTGTTTTATCAAATTGTATCATATCTCTTGCTATCTATATCTATTAAATTTTACTATCAAGTATTGACTCCGCGTCCGACGCCTTTGCATCTGCTATTATCTCCAACATCTCGTAGTCTTTGATGTTGCCATCATAGTAAGCTGATAGCAACTGTTTGCCTATCCATTTGGCAACTCTATCAAGGTTGTCGAAAGCAAATATGTGATTGAGTTGACCGGCTTCGTTGCATCGTGCAAGGAAGCAACCGTCTTCAATTTGTCTAATTTTTATTTTCATCATCTATAACTATTTCCGTTGTAAAGCAATGTCATATACTGCTCACGCATTCTGTCGCTGGTCCTCTCTCCGTAGATCTCTCGGAATGTAGCGACATCAAGATTACTGCTGATTATAGTGCTCTTTTGTAAATCATACCGGAATTGTAAAAGTTCCTCGACTGGCCGCCGTGGATTGCCGTAATTAAGTATCTCTGGCGCTTCAGTACCAATGTCGTCAATTACAAGTACATCTACGTTCTTCAGCGCTTCAAGTATCTTTTTGCTGTTCTGTGCTTCCTGGTCACTGCTGTTACGGTATAGTTCGGCGATGTCTCTTGCATGCACGATACGTACATGACCTGTCAGTAGTTTGCCACACTGCTGCATCACATACTCCATGAGCGATATGACAGCATGCATCATTGTTGTCTTGCCATTACCTACTTTGCCGATGAGAGCCAGACTGATTGGCTTCTTAGCACACATCCACTGACTGACTTTCTCAAGATTGCGCCTTGTATCTGCATCCATCTGCGGTTCCTTGCCTCTGCTGATTACTTCGGTTTCGTAGGCACCTTGGAGTAACAGGTATGCTTGACGGCCATCTATTCCGCAATTCGAGAGATCAAAACGTCTCGGTGTAATCTTCCGTGCCAGTATGGCTGACTTCATGCGACCGACGTCGTTCCAGTCCGGATTTTTTATTGTATTCATATTTGTTTTGTAGATTAATCGTTAACCATCGGTTGTAATGCTCCTGAACATCTCGCTCTGAGTGATGCTGTTTGTTGCTTGCCTGGCAGTCCAACACAAACTCCTTCCACTTGGCTTGCATCATCTCTTCTGTAAGATGATGGCGCATCATCACGGCTTCTATCCACGTTCGGTTACTGATTGCACTTGCTAACCAAGCGTCTTCTATTTCCTCGTTCAAACCTCCTTCGCGTGTGCGCGGTGTGTGTGAGTGAGATATTATTATATTCTTTAATTCTTTAGTTGTGGGTAAGACGTTGGGTGTCCAGTTGGGTAAGACGTTGGGTGTCCGGTTGGGTAACTGTTGGGGAGTTTCAAAATTTTCGCCTTGGTAACTCTCATAGTTATTGATAGTTATGATGCTATAAGCGTTGGTGGATTGTATGGTAATACTTCCGCATTCTTGCAGGCGTCTCAGAGTCGTCTTGATTGTTTCGTACTTAATTCCGGTTTCCAGACTCAGTTCGCGCTTGCTCGCGAGTCGTTGACCACGTCTTATCGTCACACCTCTCCACATTTTTTCTTCTATGTTGGCTGTCATACATAGATGCAACATCAAGTGTACCATGTGACTGTTTTTGTAATACTCCCACTGCTGCATCGTCCGGAACATCTTAATCCAGCCTGATAGATATCCGTTATTCATACCTGCCTCCTTTCGTTCCATGCAAGGAGCATCGTGAGTATCTCAGGCAGTATACGCCTTGCTCTCTTCCGACGCTGATATGCTTTAGATCTTGACAGTATCTTGTCATGATAACTATTGTCACGGCGGTATCGTTCACGTGTGACATGACGCATTTCATCCTTTAGTTTTTGGTCGGATCTATAGAGCACCTGGTACCGCTTTTGGTATGCTAACTTCTCTTCTCTGTGCTCATAGTAATATTGCAGAGCTTGTTTCCTGTGCCTATCCTTCCTCTCTTCTGTTGTCAACAGTGAGTCGTTTGTCCGTTTGTTTGTCATACGCTTTTTTGTTGTAATGTATATTATTGGTCGGGAAGCGAGGATTCGAACCTCCTGCATTTAATTCAACTATAAACATACAAAACAAACATTATTAGCTCATGACGTGCAACTTCGCCGTTCGATGTTGCCAGTATCTTCCCGATGTATGTTTAGTTATATTCGCTCGTACTTCAGCCACTTCTTGAATTCCTGCCTGGCTGATGCTGTAGCTTTACATTCTTCATGCTGATGCAAAGTTGCCAGTGCCTCAAGGACGTTGGCGTCTATGTGCTTGACGTAATCATTAACCACCATGACAAAATCATCGATAGTTCTGATGATGACGTATCCGTATCCGCATATCTCCAGGCGCTTCTGACACTGCTTCTGTGCTTCACTCTGCCTGCCGGTCTTATCGTTCTTGAGCTCTATAGCGAGTGCATTGTAACGTATATTCGTTTTGTTGCCATCTTCGGTGCATATGTCGTACTTTGCCGGCACAAATAACATCAAGTCTGGATATCCTGGCACCACGCCCATGGCTGCGCCTAACTTTCTTCGCCTCGCATCTGGCTCTTCATTCTTCATGTGAGTCATGCACTGCGATAACAATGGATACTGCGCTTTGAAGTACTTAACGCATTGACTTTGCAACGATGCTTCTTTCTGCTGCTTGTGTACAGGACTGGCATGTTCGGTATGTAATAATTCACTAAGTTGTTCTGATGTCATAACTGTATGTTTAGGGATTCACGAATCTGTCGCGGTTCTTATTAGGATTGGGCGTTAATTGGTAGACTTGCTTAGGACTATTGCCTTCTTCCCAATATTCGCACACATGCCGTTTAACCATGGGTATGCGATGGTAATAACCCTGGCTGAACTCTTTGCTCCATGTAATTTGGCACTCGCATAATACAGGATTAGCTGGAGAGCTTGTTACAAGGTGTGCATACTTGCAGGTAAAGCAGCATTTGTCTGCATTATATTGTCGCGACGTCTTCCTTTTCATTCGATGATAGGATTATGTGTGCGCGTATATAACTCTGCGCTGCTGTCTATATCCGCCTGTGTCCTCACTCTATGGCTGGTCATCCACTGTTCAAGCTCCTGGCGTTTGAAATACAACTTGCCTTGCTTGTAATGAGGTATCTTCCTTTCTGATGTCAAGGCATACATTCTCGGCTTGCTCAAACCTGTTATAAGGCAGGCTTCTTCCGTAGTCAGGACGTTCTTGGCTGCGAGTAGTGTGTATTGCTCTATCCGCTTCAGACGCTGGTCTAATTCTGTGTCGCTCATAATCATTCCTCCACTGCTGACCAGTCAATGTAGATGACTGCATATATTACTGATATCGCGGCATTGGCGCACAATAGATATAAACTTGCACCGGTAAGGCTGTTGAAAAGCAATAGGAATAACAATACTGCTATTTCTGACCACAACAAACAAATGTAGTCTTTTTTTGACATTCCGTCTGGACGTGTCATGAGGTTCCAATATTCTTTCATATTTTTGTAATTTAGTTGTTTAGAGCCAACAGAGGATTCGAACCTCTGTTGGCAGAAACGATACGAAGAAACTATAATGTAAATTGTGCGTTTCTGCCTTTCCTGATGTCTGTCGCTTTCACAGACTTTGGCTTCACTCTCTTCTGTACTCGCGTACAGATTTGAGGATTTTCTCATTTTGGTTCTCGCGTCCACTGACGCGTGTGAAATATTACCCTTTAGATAATGACTATAGTTTGATGATTTTGTCCTCTATACCACCGTATTCTTCAATTGCCAGGCGACGTATCATTTCCGGATCGTCTCCGAATGTAGCATAACGCAATGCTCCGTATATTGTGCTTCTGCATTTACCTGTCCGCTGCATTAGTGCCTGGAGCTTGTCTTGCTTCAATTTTATAATTTTTACTTTTTTCGGCATTCTCTTTGTTAATTAAAAACTTTTTCTTATTTTTGCATTCTGAACCCTACGACTGCACGTGTGTTGTAGCATTGCAGTTTGGGATTCGATTGCAAAGATAGAACAAACGAACTAATTATGCAAGAAAATGTTAGTTCAAATGTTCTTATTTAAGTTATATTAACTCAATTGGACTATAAATATGGGCGTTTTGGGCAGAATAAAACAGATTATAAGTGCAAATGAACTTAGTGTAAGTGCATTTGCTAAAAGCATTGGGTTGGCACAGGTAACTGTTAATAACTACATATTAGGTAAAAGAAAAATTTCATTTGAACTAATTGATGCTATTGCTAAAAATTATCCAAATATCTCTTTGGAATGGTTACTTCGTGGTGAAGGTGAAATGTATGTAAGCAATAAGCCTCAGCAAACAACATCTATAGGCGAAGCATATTATCAGAAGATGCTCCGGGAGATGGAAGCGATGAAGAACAGGTTGAACAGTCTTGAAGGGAAGGTTAGCTAAATGAGTAACAGGATTTCAAGATTGTTCCACAAGATAGGTGACGCTTGTGAGTGCGGTGTATCTCCAGAAGAGATGGAAGCAATCATTATTA
>R12__coassemble_272_pt1 | contig 21297 bp, 18 predicted proteins | sample R12__metabat2_high_PE_039 | metagenome-assembled genome bin R12 | reverse complement strand
TTCCATTTTCCACTCTACACTTTCCATTTTCCACTTTATTCAATCGTACAGTTCCTATTACTTTATGGCTAAGTGACAAAGCCCCCTAAAGGTGGAGCCGGTGAGGGTCTTTTATCTGTCGGTATATCTCCTCTGCCGTAAGGAATTCGGAGCATGTGACGATGGTGCCGACGAGGACGCCGAGCATGCCATGCGAGTTGATGTTCTGTCCCGTGAGGAGCACATTCGGCACCTTCGTGCGCTGCGGCACACGGCAGGCGGCACCGAGGTTGATATCCTTTGCCACACCATACATCGAGCCGTGCTCCGTGCCCGTATAGTCGTAGTAGGTCAGAGGCGTGGAGGTGTAGTAGCACTCGATGGAGTCGCGCAGCCCCGGGATGTCCTTCTCTACGGCGTCGATGAGGCGCTCTGCCTTCCGGCGTTTGAAGTCCTCGTAGTCAGCCCCGCGATGTCCGACGTGTGTGCCGAGCCATGGCTCCATCTCCTCCCAGCTCATGTATGACAGTATGACGCCCGTCTTGGCATATCGCGGCGACGGCTCATGGCACAGGTGCATGTAGAGATACCCCTTCGGCCACTCTGCCTGTGTGTAGTGCTCGCAGCCCCATGGCGTCGTGGAGTGATAGCCGTAGAAGTTTGAGTTGAGATACGGCACGGTGTTCTCCTTGAAGTGGATATACACCGTGAAGCCGCCTGCCGTCTGCGGCATGGAGTTTATGCGGTTGCGGAATGCCGGGCGTATGAGCTTCGTCATATCGAGGAGCTCGAGTGTGCGCATGGGGTGGATGGCAGAGATGATATAGTCGGAGGAGATGTATATGGTGTCGTTCACCTCTACGCCGATGGCATGAGTGGCATCGCACATGATATTCGTCACACGGCAGCGGGTGCGCACCTCGCCTCCATAGCGGCGTATGGTGTCTGCCAAGGCGTGTGCGATGGTGTCGCTGCCTCCTGCTATGCGCCATGCGCTCTGGTTGTAGAAGTCCATGATGAAGGCATGTGTGGAGAATGGCGTCTTGCCTTTCTCTGCGGCATATAGCGGTAGATTGCCTACGAGGACGTTCTGCAGTAGCGGGTCGGTGATGATGGATGATATGACATCGTCGATGCTGCGCAGCTGATACTCGGTGTTGATGGCGTTGTCTGTCTCGGCGTGTTTCAGCGAATGCAGCGACGATGCCGATGCCACCTTCTCTACGATATCGTAGTATCGGCAGAGGTTGTCCTTCTCCTTCGGGAAGTAGCTTGCCATCTGCTCGATGAACGGCTCACGGCCGTTGGCGAAGCGGAAGTGCTCGCCGGCGAGCGAGACGATATCGTATGCCTGCGTGTCGAGGCGGCTGAGACGCACGCGGTCGTCGGTGAGCTCAAGATAGCGGAACATCTTCTGCAGAGTCTGACCCTCGTCGGCAGAGCCGATGAAGTGCATGCCCGTCTCGAACTTCGCCCCGCGACGGGTGAAGCATTGCAGACAGCCGCCTATCTGCATGCCTTGCTCGAGAACGGTGACCTTATAGCCGTTCTTTGCAAGGAGCACTCCCGTGGAGAGCCCTCCGAGTCCTGAGCCTATGATGATGACGTGTTTCACGTTTTCGTTGTGTGTGAGTTAAAAGTTAAGAATTAAGGGAATATCTATTAATAACAACACAGAGACACAGAGTCCACAGAGGTTAATTCCTATATTACAGAGAATGAGTTATATAAAACTCTGTGTCTCCGTGTCTCTGTGTTGTAAAAATGGATTTATAGAACATGTCTTAAGAGTTCTTCATTCTTCACTTTTCCAATACCATCTCCAGATTCTTCGGCAGACACGAGCAATGCGTGGCAATGGCGAAGCCGTCGGCATCGGTGAAGGTGGCTGTCACCTGACGGTCGGGATTCAGCAGGGCGCAAAGCCATGCATGCTCGCCTTGACCGTTGTCTGTGATATTGATTGCGGTAGCAGGGGCCTTGTCTGTGATATTGATAGCTGCAGCAGGGGCATTGCTGGATGATGCCTGACGCTGGCGAAGAGCCTCGGGGCATAAGGCACGCAGCGCCTCACGGTCGGCAAGGGCACGCTGGCATGCCCGCCAGATGTCCATGCCCTTGTACATATATTTATAGCGTATGTAGGGCAGGACGTAGTCGATATCCTCACGCTGGCGACTGATTTCTGCATATCGGGCGAGATAGTGCTTATGCCACTGCGAGCAGAGCGGGCGTGTCTCCTCGTCGGCAAAGTCGGCGTATGCCATGCGCTGCCCTATCTCGAGGCTGAAGGCTCCCTCGCGGAGCATGAAGTCACGCTTGGGGAGGATGTCGGCAAGGCCATGGAGATACATCGGCAGGATGTCGGCGTGCAGAATCTTCGCAAGTTCGAAGGCACCCTTGTGGAAACGCCCTATGCCACGCCCCGGAGTGCGTGTGCCCTCTGGGAATATGACGACACTGTAGCCGCGGCTGACGAGGTCCTGCAGGCGTGGGATGTTCTGCTCCATGCCGTCGCTGGTGGGGTAGAACTCTGCCGTATGGATGATGAGGCCATAGAACGGGTTGTTCCATACCCAGTCGTTGGTAAGGATGACAATCTTTGGATGCAAGGCAAGTATGCACATCACATCAAGATGCGACTGGTGGTTGCAGATGATGACGGCAGGGCGCTCAAAGGCTTCGTTGACGGTGTTGATGAGCGTGTAGCGTGTGCCGGGGACATGCCTGATGACGAAGGCTGCGACACGCTGCAGCACCTCATGGTAGTGCAGGCGCCGTCGCTCGGTCATGCGTCCGATGCAGCGATGTACTATCGTGTATGGCATGAACACGAAGAACGAGAAGCATAGGAAGAACAGCAGCGAGAACAGCGAGTAGCCGATGCGCTTCAACGTCAGCGGCACATCACGCAGATTGCCGTTCGTGGTCGTTATCCAGCGGAATACCAACGGCGGCAGATAATATGCCATGACGACGACGGTGATCATGCCGATGATGGCAACCTCGGCAAGAGAGCGCAGGGCGGGATGACGGGCGAAGATGAGCGTGCCGATGCCGATGAACATTATCACGGCAGAGAGCATCACGCTGTTCTTGTATGACTGCAACGTCTTCTTGCCTGTGGCATACTCATACATCAGACCTTCGGTGATGAAGATGGTGTAGTCGTCGCCTTGTCCGAAGATGAATGTGGCGAGGATGATGTTTACGATATTGAACTGCACGCTGCACAGACTCATCATGCCGAGAATCCATAGCCAGCTGACGGCTAACGGCAGGAAGGACAGCAGCGAGAGCTCAAGGCGTCCGAAGCTCAGCCAGAGGAAGAAGAACACTACAAATCCGCAGACGAAGCCGATATAGTTGAAGCTGTCGGAGAGGATATCTACCAGATGGTTGCTGACATCCTTTTGGTCGAAGACGTATGTGCAGTCGCTCAGTTCGGCATTGCTGCCTGAGGTTTTTGCCGATGCAGCAACGGGTGTTAATGCCTCAGCAAACGCCGCCTTAGCCTCTGCTGCCTTATCCTTCGGGACGGTCAGGAAGTTGACGACCTTGGCGCCATCGGCATCGTGCATGATGAAGTTTGAGGCAAAGCTGTCATATACGGGTGCGAAGAATGTGCTGTCCTTGACCGTGAGCTTCGCCTGTGTGCTCTCTATGAACGGTGAGAAGGCCGTCGCAGAGAAGCCTGCTGCCACGCCATCACGTTGCAGCTGGCTGATGGCATCGTGATGGTCGTGCCAGAATGTCTGCCACCGTGTTATAGCCTGCTGCTGCCGCTCCGCTGACGGCAGGAGATTGCCGATGCCCGACACCTTATTTATATATGGGGCATTCTGCAGCGACAGCATCAGCTGCTCGTTATGGCGGAGAGCCTCGTCGAGGGTAGTGCCTTCTGCCACGGCATATATCAGCGCCGTGCTGTCGTTCTGCTCCATGCCGGCAGAGAGGAGACGCAGGTCAGAGCGTTGCTCGTCGGTCATGTAGTTGATGTGGGAGAGGTCAGAGTCGAAGGATGTGTCGAGACTGAAGTATCCGAGCACCGCCGTCACCACGATTGTCAGCAGCAGCATCGGCATCTTCAGCTTCCTTGGCATGCTAAGACGCAATGCCTGTGGAATGAGCGTATGACCGCTCTCGTTGGTACTTTTGACATCGTCGCCTGTAGCACCTTTAACCTTGTATGTCGGTGCGAGAACCGGCAGGGCTATGAGCACGAAGAGTATTGTGCCGATGAGCATCAGCGAACCGAAGAGTCCGAGATCGCACATCGCATTGGCATCGAGGAATACGAGGCACAGGAATGCACTCACCGTGGTGATATTGCCGATGAGCAGTGGCGGCACCATCTCCTTCAGGGCGTTGCGGCGGTCGGGCTCGTGCTTGAGATGATCCATGAAGTGCAACGGGTAGTTGACCGCTATGCCGATGATGACAGAGCCGATGCCGAGGACGATGATGGATATGTCGCTGCGGAACAACGCTATGCTGCCGAGGGCGAAGAGCCAGCCGACGAGTATGGAGATGCCTATCCACATGATAGGCTTCAGACGGCGGAAGGCATATATCAGCACGGCGGCAATGAGCACGACGGCGAGCACGACGGCAAGGATGCTGTCGGTCTTTATCTGCGAGGCGTTGGTGACAGCTATCAGCGGTGCGCCAACAGCCGATATCGTCACGCCGCTATGCTCTGACTCCACCTTGCTGATGGCATCGTCGATGACATGTGCCAGACGGGCATTCTGGCTTGACTCGCTTATGCCGTATGGCGTCTCAAGGAAGACGAGGCCATGCAGACGCTTTGCCTCATTGCTCTCAGCAGTCTTTTCGCTGGCTTCGTCAGCCTTGGTGTCATTATCCTCGGCGAAGATATATCCGTCGATAAGCTGGTAGCTGTTGCTGACCTTCATATTCTGCATGCCGGAGGTGAGACGGCTGCTGAGGTGCAGCGGGTCGTAAGGCAGCGACTGGCTCATGACACCGCTTGTCGGGAGCATGAGCATCTGACGGTTGGCATCAAGCTGCTGGCGTATGAACTGCGGATTGCTGAAGAGGCTGTCCATGCGGACGTAGTCCTCGTCGGTGAGAAGATATGGATACTGGCTCCAGATGAACTGCATGATATCGAGCACATTGCTCTCATCGACCTGCACCTGCAGATTCTTCACGCAGCCGATGGTGTCGAGCTCGGTGACGGCTTCACCGAAGGCATCCATGGCACCCTCTATCGTCTCGATGTCGGTAGCCTGACCTTCTGCTTTGCTGTTGTCTTCTGAGTCAGCGGCAATTGAAACATTGACGACAATCTTCTCCTGACCTCCCATGTTGTTATATACGGCAGAGTATTTGGCGGTCTGCTTGTCAACAGGCAGGAATGCGGCGATGTCCTCCTGATAGTTCATGCGCAGGGCAAGAGCCACACAGGCAAACAGCAGTGCGGCAAGAACGGTCCATACGAGCCATTTCCTGCCGACGAGCTTGTCGTATATGTCAACGAAGAACTTTACCATTTATTTCAAATGAAGAGTGAAGAATGAAGAGTGAAGAATGAATATTACCTTTGCTGTTAGGGCGTTCCCACTATAGACGTGGTAATCATAACTCTTAACTCTTAACTCATAACTCTTAATAACTTGCGGGGATAGCCATATACCACGGCAAGGAAACACAGCACGGTGTTGAGGAGGGAGATGCGGGCGAAATCCTTGACGGGATGGAAGTGCGACACACGCTCACCGGCCGGTGGATAATAGACCTTTATGCCGATGGGCATGAGCGTCACGCCACGCCACGCTGAGAAGACAAGCATCTCAAGTTCTGCCTCATAGCGGCTGGTGACATACCACATCGAGCCCATGCTGTGTAGCGGATAGAGGCGATAGCCCGTCTGGGTGTCGGGCAGCGCGATGCCTGTCTGCAGGCGGAACCAGAAGTTGGAGAACTTATTGGCGAAGGTGTTCTGTCCTGGCATATTCTCGCTCTGCAGATTGCGTGAACCGACGATGAGCGCCTCACGGTTCTGCTCATGTGCCGCAATGAACTGCGGGATGTCATCAGCATAGTGCTGGCCGTCGGCATCGAGGGTGATGGCATAGGCGTAGCCTAGCTCCCGTGCCCGCAGGAATCCTGCCTTCAGCGCATAGCCCTTGCCCCTGTTGCTGCCATACTCCACGATGGTGATGCCATCGATGGAGGCAAGGATATCAGAGGTGGCGTCTGTGCATCCGTCATTCACGACAATGATGTCCTGCATATACTGCTTGACATCATTGATAACGTTGGCGATAGTGCCGGCGTTGTTGTAGGTGGGTATTATGACGCAGATGCTGTCAGACATTAAAAGCTGCTAATTTGACAATTTTACAATTTGACAATTGGGAGTGACGAGTGACGAGTGACAAGTGACACTCAATACCCTCTTAAGACGGGTTCTATAAATCCATTTTTACAACACAGAGACACGGAGACACAGAGTTTTATATAACTCATTCTCTGTAATATAGGAATTAACCTCTGTGGACTCTGTGCCTCTGTGTTATTATTAATAGATGTTCCCTTAACTTGATCACACCTATGCCATCTGATACTGCAGCGTCAGCGATATCTTCGAGAACTGCACGTCGGCTGTCTGCAGACTGGCAGTTACGGCGATGCTGTCGTCGCCTTTGATGAGGCGCTGCACCACAATCTGCAGCTCTGTCGTCTCGCGTGGCGTGAGCAGTGCTACATACTTGATATTCTTCACCGAGCGTAGATAGAGCGTGCTGCCGGTGAATGTCTCCATGCACTCAGCAAGCATCTGCACCTGGCAGACACCCGGCACAATGGGGTTGTCGGGGAAGTGCGCACGGAATATCTCGTGCTCTGCATTCAGGCGGATATCGAACACGGGCTTGCCGTCGGTCTCCGTCTGTGACGTTATGCGGAAGAAATCATTCTGTAGTTTCATGTGGTGTAGTTGTTGGTGCTGTGGCAATAAGTCTGCCACATTGGTTGATAGTCATGCTATAGCCTTGTAGCACTACTGTCGTTATTCGTGGAGGGGGGTGAATGAATATGATATGTTATATTTCTCGTTGGTGAGCTTCACCGAGCCATTTCGCTTGATGTCAATAGTGCGACGGCCATAGGTGCCGCTCTCCTCTGTGGTGAGTAGGACCTTGAGGTCTGCCTTGACGACTTTCTTGATGTACCAGCGGTTCATCATCTTTATGACGTTGTGCAGCTTGACCTTCTGCTTGCGGCTGTCGTAGGTGAAGTCGAAAGCCTTGATGCCAAACTCATTGACGATGGTGCCGACGAGCCCCTCATCAGTAGGCTTGACGATACACACTCCCGTGATGCCGGCATCGCGGAATGTTATCAGCGCAGAGTAGCGTCCGTTGAGCGTTGCTGGGTGCAAAGTTACACCATTTCCCTGCAGAATGCAAGTTTTATGTGGATAGATTGCTGAATATAAAATTTCGGGCTTGGCGCTCGTGGCGGTTATGCTGAGAGAGAATAGCAGCAGGCTAATTAACGCTAAATATCTGTTCATTGATAGGTTGGTTTTTCTTTGCGTTCTGCAGAGTGATGACTGTCGTGTCGCCGCTCTTCTCGATGAGCTCCACCTGTGTCACCATGTTCTGCTCGGGACTGATATGCAGCTTGATGCTCTTGAACATCTGCTTCATCTGCTTCTTCTTTGGAGTGAGGACGGCAGTCCATGTCTTGCCCGTCTTCTGCAGCACGGCGACGAAGTCTTCCTTCGACGACAGACAACGACCGGTGACACTGTTCATCATGATGCGTGTGATCTCCTGGAACATCTTGCTCGACTTCACGTCAATGACATCGCGCTTCTGCGAAGACTTCAGCAGCACCTTGCCGCCGTTGAGGATGAAGGTGTACTTGTATGGCGAGACATACTCCCATCGCAGCTGATTGCCCTGACGGTAGTACATCTTGCCCTGCGATTTCATCTTGTCGTTGAGCATGCCGAGTGTCTTCACCTGCTGGAAGTCACACTGTAGCGTCTTTATCTGCGCCGCTGTCTTCTCTATGCGCTGTATCATCAGCGTCTGCTCCTGCGGTGAGACCTTCGTCTGTGCTGTGGCAGAGGCACACATGAAGCATCCGCCAACGATGAGCAGCACGCCTATCCATCGTTGCACGGGGACATTCTCATGGAAGACGAGTATGGCGGCAAACATGCCGATGACATAGCTGAAGCTGACCATAGGGTATGCCATGCTGAAGGGGTAGTTCTTCAGGACATACATCCACAGCACCGAGCCTACGGCATAGCACATGCCACAGGCGGCAAAAGGCCAGTTGGCAAGGAGGCCGAGCCAGAACTCACGCGTCCATCCGAATGTTCCGATGCGCTGCAGGGCGAGCTTCAGGAATACCTGTCCGCTGGCGAGCAGGGTGCATTGTATCAGAGCGAGAGATATAAGTTTCCACATAATTCTTACAATTTGCAGTTAGCAATTATGATTGCTATTGGTTATTCGCTGTTTGCTTACCTATATTTTATTATAAGGGAACATCTATTAATAATAACACAGAGACACAGAGTCCACAGAGGTTAATTCCTATATTACAGAGAATGAGTTATATAAAACTCTGTGTCTCCGTGTCTCTGTGTTGTAAAAATGGATTTATAGAACCCGTCACAAATGAGACAGGGCGGAGATGTCGAGGTCGTCGACAGAGCAGACGGCACCTTCGGGATTGAGGTTTAGCACCATGGCGACAGATGTCTCGCCTACAGCATGCTCTGTCTTGCCATCAAGGCGGCAGAGCATATTGGCGAGGTTCGGTGTCAGCTCATCGTGCATGCCGACGAGGACATTCTCCACGCCGCCGAGCTCCAGCTGCAGACATGCGTCTGTTATGGCATTCTGCAGCGACAACTTGTCATCAGAGAATGTCGTATTGTAGCCGTGGCAGTGGGTGCGTATGCCGAGCAGTCCGCCGATGGTGTTATGCGTTGACTGCATGAAGAGCGTTGGCTTAAGCAGCTCCTCGCCGTCCTCGCACATCTGTATTAGGAACTTCTCTGAGTTCTCAAACATGCCGAAGCGTGTGCCGGTGATGATGCCGAGCGGCTGTGACTCATCATCCATCTTCGTTGGCAAGCCGGCATCGCGCAATGCCGTCAGCGATGTCTGCAGCGCCGACTTCAGCAACCGGCACATACGGCGTGCCTCAAGCTTTGGCACAAACTCGCTGACATCTGCCGGACCATCTGACGGGCGATGGATGCTGAGCGAACGGACATAGACCTGCGGCTTGGCTGCAGGCTTGGCAGATGGAATAGGTGCAGCATCTGTGTCTGTCAACACCATAGCATCAGAGTTAGCTGACGCAGCATCGGCGTCTGCCACCTTCGATATTATCAGCGACGAGTCATTGCCTCCGAATCCGAAGCTGTTGCACATGACATGCTGCAGCTCTGCCTTGTTTGCAGCTGGCGCACCATTGACGGGCGTTATGCCGTCAGCCATCTGGTTTGTCCAACCGAGGTTGACGGGCAGGAAGCTGTTGCCCATGGCGAGCATGCATATCACCGTCTCGATAGACCCCGATGCCGAGGTGGTATGACCCGTGAAAGCCTTTGTGCTGGAGACGGCAGGCATCTCCGTGGCGAAGACACGTCGTAATGCCGCACTCTCGGTGAGGTCGTTGTTCGGTGTGCCTGTGCCGTGGGCATTGACATACTGTATGTCTGACGATGTCATGCCCGCCATCTGCAGCGCCTCACTCATAGCCCGGAATGCCCCTTCGCCATTATCCGATGTCGCTGTCTGATGGAAAGCATCGCAGGCATTGCCGTAGCCACTGATCTGATAGCGGGGCTTCTGCCCGCGCTGCCGCACCGATGCCTCACTCTCAAGGACTACGAAGGCGGCACCCTCGCCGAGATTCAGTCCGGCGCGTGACTCATCGAACGGGCGGCACTGCTCGTGGTCGAGAATCATGAGAGTGTTGAAGCCATTGTAGTGGAACTTGCTCAGAGCCTCTGCACCACCGGCGATGACGATATCCGCACGGCCGGTCTTGATGAGGTTGCAGCCCATGATGATGGCATTGGCAGCCGATGAGCATGCCGTCGATGGTGTGGCCTTATGCATGTGTTGCAGTCCGACGGTCGCTGCCATGGCGTCTGTCGTAGAGCCGCAGGTGTGTGTCTTGAGCAATACGAGATGCTCGTCGCCTGAGAGCATATCGAGATAGTGGCGCTCGGTATAGTCCATGCCGCCGACAGTGGTGCCGGAGATGAGCCAGGCAGCTTTGCCGTCTTTCCCAATTGTTGCATCAGCTCCTGTAAGCATCTCTGCCGTAAGGCCTGCATCGGCAAGAGCCTCACGCAGAGCCATCGAGCCGAGCAGCGATGTGCGGTTTGTCTGCAGCGATGCCGGCACACCGAGCTCGCGGCGCATCTCGTCGTCGGAGAGCTTCACCTCGCCTGCCGGCAGGTCGGTATGTATGGTGTCGAGATAGCGCAACGGTCCCACGCCCGACGTTCCGCTCAGCAGCGACTGCAGTGTCGCGGCCTTGCCTACGCCGATGGCGGAGATGATGCCTGCTCCTGTTATGTAAACAGCCTGTTCCAAATAGTCTTTTATTTTGTACGGTTCTGTGAGATATAGTCTGCCATGACGCTGACAGACTTGAAGATAGCCTTGCCGGCAGCAGGGTCCTTGAGCTTGATGCCGTAGTTCTTCTCGATGAGGACGATGAGCTCGAGGGCATCGATAGAGTCGAGTCCGAGACCATCCTCGCCGAAGAGAGGTGCATCGTTCTCGATATCCTCTGGTGTGATATCCTCGAGGTTGAGGGCTTCAATTATCTGCTGCTTGAGCTGTAGTATCAATTCTTCCATTGTTGTATGTTTGTTTAATTATTAATATTCTTGTCGAGGCATAGCAGTTGCATGTCAGCCTCAAAGTGCTCCTTATCGGTGCAGTCTATCCATCCGGTAATGACGTAGCGGGTGTCGTGGTCGAGGAAGGCATTCTGCGCATGCTGCCGCATGACGGCATCGTCGCGATGGTCGAGCACATAGAACGATGTCTCGCCATGAATGCCATGGCGCATGGCTATCTCGCCGGTGACGATGTTTGGCAGCGTATAGACAAATACCGATGGGCTCGGGAAAAACTCCTGCCGGTCTTGTATCGTATGCTGATACTGTCGGTCGGCATTGATGGATGCCGAGCGGTTGAAGAGTATGACGGCGACATCGTGGCGGTCGGGCGTGGCATCGTCCAACGGACACTCCTTCAGCAACAGCTCTGTGGCGATGAATCCGAGTTTGCAGAGATGATCCATCTTGAAGAACTTCGGATAGTCGTTGCACTCGCGGCGGTAGATCTCTGTGAGGTTGTCACGCTCAGAGCTTAGCTCTACACGCGCGCATACCTTTATATTATTATTACGCACGCGTGAGGCGTCAGGAAGACTCTCCCCCCGCCCTCCCTGTAGGGAGGGAGCTGCGTGCTCGCTGTTATGAGGAAGACTCTCCCCCCGCCCTCCCTGTAGGGAGGGAGCCGCGTGCTCGCTGTTATGAGGCAGCTCTGTGTGCGACTTTTCCGAAGGCTGCTTCTCCCATAGCACGGCTCCGTTGCATCCTCCGAAACCTGATATCATCTTCACGAATGCCTGGCGGCTGGTGGCGCGATGCTCGTTGCTGATGTTCACATCATAGCGCACACCCTGTTCCTCAAAACCCTTTGTGGCAGGTATGCAGCCATCGTCAATGGCTGCCATGGAGATGATTGTCTCGATGACTCCCGCTGCTCCCATGGTATGTCCGTAATAGCCTTTCAGCCCATTGACGGGGACATCCTGGAGGCCTGCCCTATAGATAGCCTTTGACTCCATATCGTCGTTGAACGGCGTGGCTGTGCCGTGGACGTTGATGAATGCGAGACGCTCTTTGTCGTAGCCGTTGAGCACGCTCATGAGAGTCTGGTAGCTGCCTTCGCCTGTCTTCGACGGGGCAGAGACATGGTAGGCATCGTTGCGGACGGCACCGGCAAGGAGTGTCCATGGGTGGGCTGCAGACTGATACGCAATGGCATCTGCGGCCGTCTCCTCAAAGTCTTGCACGAGGATGATACATCCCACGGCCTCGCCGAGGTTGAGGCCTATGCGGTCGATGTCGAATGGTCGGCATGTCTCCGGTGATAGAGCATGCAGCGACTGGAACCCGCTGACGATGAACGGCGACTGGACGTCGGCACCAAGGACCACGACAGCCGAATACTGGCGTGCCTGCAGACACCGCATGGCTTCCACCTGTGCGCTGACGCCTGATATGCAGGCATTGCTGACGACGAGCGGGGCGTTGGGATTGCCGAAGTATTCGGTGACCTTCTTTGCTGCCGCTCCAAGGAGTATGCGCTCCTGCTGTGGCGTGCCGGCATAGCAGTCGTCAAGGTATTCGACATTGCCTTTCGTTGATGAGATGATGAAGAGCGTCCCAGGGGCGGAGGCGTCGATATCGCAGGTGGCGAGGGCACGCTTGGCGGCAGAGACGAGCAATGTCTCGAAGCGTGTGAGGTCGGCGGGGAGACTGTCGTCATGGCGCAGCTGCGTGAATACCCCATCGGGTATGAGGGAGGCACAGAACGTCTCGGGGAGTCCCCAGCGTCCGTCGTACGGCAGCAGCAGGCTCCGTCCCTCTCGTATGGCCTGGTAGTTGTCGGCCGTGCCGATGCCGAGAGGCGAGATGATATAGTCAGCGACCTTTCTTATCATTTATATTGCTCTTTCCATGCGGCATAGAATGGCGGGTTATCCCATAGCAGCTGGTAGTTCTTGTCCATGAAGACCTGTACGGTGCGTGCGGTGACGAAGACTGTCTGGTCTGTGGGGTCGAATATCTCGTAGTCGAAGATGACCTTGGCGGCCTCTGTGGGCTGGTAGGTGATGCGTATGACGGGCTTCATGCCATAGACCAGCGGCCGACGGTAACGGATGTCCATCTCCACGATAGGGGCGAAGGTTTCCTCGTCGATGTATCGCTGATAGCTGAGGCCGTACTGCGCGCCGAATGCCTCGCGGGCATCCTCGAGGTACAGCGGGTATGAGCCATGCCATACGACATTCATGATGTCCACTTCGCTGAAGCGTATCTCAAACTGTTTCTCTGTTACCAATGGCTTCATGTCACATTCTCCTGTTATTGCTGGCTCTCGATATCGCTGAGGGCTATCTTCATCTCGCACTCTGCTATGACCTCATCGCCCACCTTCACCACGGCATCGACGAGTGTCATCTGGAAAATCTCCTCCTTTACGCGGATGCTCGTGACGAGTGTCTCGCCAAGGAGTGCCGTGCGGTGGACGGTGTATCCGCGTACAGCACCGATGAAGCCGAGCTGTATTGCCCGCCCGTTGATGTAGTTCCAGTAGCCGATGCGTCCGGCGCATGTCTGTGCGATATTCTCCATCATGCCTGTCGCCGAGAAGTGTCCGTTGTCAACGAAGATATTGTCTTCTCTGACGGTGAACTGCGCTACGGTGAGCACCTCGTCGAAGTGCAGCAGACGGTCAATCATGACAAAGGGCCGGCGCTGTGGTATGAGCGTCAGGATGTCTATCTCTGCGATATGCTCGTTGTCTATCTTTGGCATCTTTGGTATTTCTGGTCGTTTGGTGTTTGTTTAATTCTCGGGTTTTATTCTCGGAGATTAAATCTCCGAGAGTGGGACCATGTGCGGAGAATGGGGCTGCGCGGTTGTCAATCTTTCCAGAATTCAAAGTAGTTGAACCATTGGTTGGGATACTGCCTGACGACGGTCTCGAGCTCTGAGGCGAATGCCTGTGCGAGTGCCGCCATGCGGTCACGCCGCTTGAGATCATCGGGCACGGTGAGTGGTCGGCAGAAGATGCGGTAGCGGTGCGTCGTCTCTTTCATGCAGAAGACGGCGAGCATCTCCACGCCGCGTTGCACAGCCATGGCGAACGGCCCGAGCGGGAAGTCTGCCTTTGCCCCGAAGAAGATGCACTCCACCGTCTTCGGCGAACCGAAGACGCGGTCGCCCGGTATGCTGACGATATTCCCCTCGGCGAGGACATTGTTCATCGCAAAGATATGCGACATGTCCGGGCTCACGGGTATCATCGCCATGCGCTTTCCCTCGAACATCTGGCTGCGGCCCTTCTGCATCTGCTCTGTCTCTCCGCTGAAGACGAGCGCGTTGAATGACTTACGCTCCGGTATGAGCGAGTATCCGGCGAGCTCGTAGTTGCCGGTATGGCTGCTGACCTGCACGAATCCTGCCTCGCCCTGGTCGAGCTTGCGGTAGGCGTCGTAGTTGTCTATCTCACACTGGAATGTCTTCCCGGAGAACATCGCGAAGCGATCGATGATGACCTGTCCGAAACGGAAGTGGTTGAGATAGACGTGCCAGAATGCGCGCAGCGGGTTGTAGCCCATACGCCTGCGGAAGAAGTGATATGCCGCAAGGTAGCCCTTATGTGCAAAGAGCATATAGAACGGTATCACCCATCCCATACACCAATACGGCACCTGCAGCGGCAGATACCTGAACGACCACGCCATGAAGCGTTGCATCCATGGCGTGCCGCCGGTGTTACCCTTCCAGTTGCTGTGTTCAAGCTCGCTCACGCTATGCTATCTTGCTCTCGATATAGTCGCAGAACTTGCTGTAGGTGTCAACGCCAGCCATCTCCTCAGGCTTGATCTTGAAGCCGAAGTTCTTCTCTACGATAACGACGATGTCAACGAAGTCGAGCGAGTCGATGCCCATATCCTCCTTGAGCTTTGCGTCGGCAAAGATCTTATCCTCTTCAATCTCCAGATCCTCAATGAGGAAGTTTGTTACTTTTTCTTCAATTTCTGTACGTGTCATAAGTCTATTGTTTTATTATTTAAGTTTGCAAACGATTATTGAGTGACCCTGTCCGAGGCCGTCGTGGATGGTCTCTATCTCGAGGCCGGCGGCATTGATGCAATGCTCCATATCCTCGGTGTTATACATCTTTGAGTTGCCATTGGCTATGGCGGTGAAGTATAGCGATGTCATGGTGAGGCAGAATGCCGCGGGCTCAAAGCGCTGGCGGTCCCACAGTGTCTCCATGATGTATATGCGTGTGTCGGCTGTCATAGCCGATTTTGCTCGTGTGAGGATGCTGATGATCTCGTCCATGGAGAAGCAGTCGAGGAACTGTGACATCCATATCGCATCCAGCCCACCCTCACGCTGCGGGAAGAATGCCTGCGGGTCGAGGAGGTTGATGCCGTGGCCGCTGATGCGGTCGGCGCCATCCTTGCCGGCGGTGTTGGCACGCATCATCTCTATCTGCTGCGGCAGGTCGAGTATGGTGACCTCAACATCGGGGTCGTAGCCTACACACTGCAGTGCCCACTTGCCGGTATTGCCGCCGACATCATACAGCGAGCGGGTGTGATGCTTCTTGAAGATTATCTCTAAAGCCTCCGGGAACGACGAGTCGCTGTAGAAATGGTCGAAGCCGAACCATGACTTCTGCACCTGCTCGGGCAGCGACGACAGTCCCTCGTACACCGTAGGCCAGTCGCCGAAATGCTTCAGTCCGGCAGGACGACCCTCACAGAGCGACTCCTCGAGATGGAACCATCCCTCGTAGTTGACGTCGTGGTTGAAGTCGATATTGACGCGGGTGGCGGGGTCGTTGATGAGGAACCATCCCGTCTTAGAGATGGTGAAGCGGTCGGTGGCGGGGTCAACGAGGACGGTGCCGATGCACAGCGACGCCTCGAGGAGGCATTTCACGGCGTAGTCGGAGAGTTGTGTCTGCTGGCAGATCTCCTCGCGTGTCATGCCGTCGTTGCTGTCGCGCAGCATATCGAGTATGCCGAACTTCACCATCAGGCGTGAGGCCTGGAAGACGACGGGTCCCCAGGCGATGAACTCTGCCAGACGCTGTGCCTCGCGTGCTGACAGCTGTTCTTTTGTGTATGCCTTCTGCAAGGCAGGGAATAGTTTCATCTTTTCTTGGTTATATTAGGATCTGCTACGTCTGTAAATAAGTGGAAAATGGAAAGTGGAAAGTGAAAAATGGAAAGTTATGATTACTTTGTTTTGTATGGAATGCGTGTGTGATGGTTGCATCGCATGATTATTTATACGCTATGCTAATCATAACTTTCCACTTTCCATTTTACATTTTCCACTTTCCACTTTTCTGCCTTTCTTTATCCACTTCGACAGGGCAGTGTTATATTTTCTTTATCACGAGTGCGGAGTTGGTGCCTCCGAAACCGAAGGAGTTGCTCAAGACGGTGTTTATCTCGGCATCGGTAGCCACGGTGGCGAGGTTGAGATGCTCGGAGTATTCGTCAGGATTCTCGAAGTTGATGTTAGGAGCGGCGAACGAGCCATGCATCATAATGAGCGAATAGACTATCTCTGACGCGCCCGCCATCCAGCACTCGTGGCCCGTCATGCCCTTCGTCGACGAGATGAGGGCGTGGCGTCCGCGGAACATACGGTCGAGGGCGATGGCCTCGTACATATCGCCCTGATGTGTGGAGGTGGCGTGGGCATTGATGTAATCGACATCGTCGAGACCTACGCCGGCATCGTTCAGGGCGCGTGACATTGCCAGCTCGCAACCGACGTCTGACGGCTGTGAGATGCCGCCGCCATTGCTTGAGAAACCGTAGCCGCAGACCTCGCCGAGGATAGTGGCGCCGCGGGCGATGGCATGGTCGTAATCCTCGAGCACGAGGGCTGCCGCACCGCCTGACGGAATGAGGCCGTCACGGTCGCGGTCGAATGGTCGGCTGGCCTTCGCCGGGGCGTCCATGCGCTTTGAGAAGGCGTTGAGGGCGTCGAAGGTTGCCATCGAGAAGTAGTTTGTCTCCTGGGCACCGCCGCAGAGCACCATATCCTGCAGACCCTGCTTTATCATCATATAGCCGAGGCCGATGCTGTGGCTGCCGCTGGCGCAGGCAGAGCTGACGGTGAAGTTCACGCCGCGGAGGTGGAAGATTGTGGAGAGGTTCATGTTCACCGTGGAGTTCATCGACTGGAAGATGAGACCTGAACCGAGCAGCGCCGAGTCGTGCTTCTCTGCCATGATATTGGCGGCCTCGATGACAGGCTTGGCGCTGGAGTCGTTGCCGAAGATGCAGCCCACCTCGTTGGCGAGGAGGTAAGCATCGTCGATGCCAGCCTGCTCGAAGGCCTGGCGGCTCGCCATGAAGGCATACTCCGCCTCTTCTGACAGGCCGATGCGCTGGCGGCGGTCGATGACGCCCTTGAGCTTCGGGCGCTCTACGAAGCCTGTCAGTCCTGACTGATAGCCGTACTCCAGACGGGCTTCCTCAAGGATGATGCCCGACCGTCCTTCGCGGAGCGACTGCTCCACGCTCTTTATGTCTGTTCCGAGGCATGACCATATGCCCATGCCGGTGATTACTACGCGTCTCACGTTATATCTGTTTGGGTTAGGGTGGGAGAGGGCTGCAGGCCTATAGACCTTCCGGCAGTCTTGCCGACAGCCGGGCTCGCCGCACCGCATTATTACTCGTTGTTTGTTGACACCATCCGACGGCCGTTTGTGTCGCATTCGGGCAACGGACCGTACACACGGGGCCATTTAGGGTGCAAAGTTACTCTTTTTTTCTGACATGGCAAAATAATACGCTCACTTTTTCTATTTTAAAAGGTATTTATTATTAAATGACATGTCCACCATGCCTGCTATCAGGCTTTTCTTGCCATCTTTGAATACCTCAAATTGCATTGCGAAACAGCCTTGTTAGCATCTTCTGATTACCTCGTTTGCATCTTCTGATGACCCTGTTTGCATCTTCTGATTACCTCGTTTGCATCTTCTGATGACCCTGTTTGTAACCTCCAAGGAACCAATACAATACGAGTAGCAATAAAAAATGGCCATTTTTTCAAGAAAAATGGCCATTTTTTGGAAATTTTTGGCCATTTTTTCGAAAGAAATGGCCATTTTTTTATCTTGCTCAATACTAACGAGGCAATTGCTCGATGCTAGCGAGGCGATTGCTCGATGCTAACAAGGTCAATACTCAATACCAATGTGGCTGATAAACAATGGTAATCATAATTGTTAATTGCCAATTGTTAATTGCTAATTGCCAATTTTTAATTGCCAATTGACACTATTCCTCTGCCTTCAGCTGTGCAATGAACTCGTCGATCTTATGCAGCTCGTCAGGGATGCGTATGCGCTGCGGGCAGTGGCTCTCGCACTGGTGACAGCCGATGCAGTGCTGCGGCTGGCGTGCTGACTCCACACGGCGCATGAGTCCGATGAGATACTCGCGACGATAGCGACGGAACTCCGGCGATTGCGAGTCAACAGGCAGCGTACCTTCGTTCTTGCATTTGTTGTAATGAGTGAAGATGCCCGGGATATCCACGCCGTAAGGACATGGCATGCAGTATTTGCAGTCGTTGCACGGAATCATCTCCATGCCGGCTATCTGCTTGCCTATATCCTCGAGGAAGGCATTCTCCTCCTTCGTCAGCGGCTTCAACGGACAGTAGCTGAGGAGGTTATCCTTCAGGTGCTCCATATATGTCATGCCCGAGAGGACGGTGAGCACGCCCGATGGTGTGCCGGCATAGCGGAACGCCCATGATGCGATGCTCGCCTTCGGGTCGCGCTCCTTCATCTTGCGTGCGAGATATTGTGGCACGTTGGCGAGACGGCCGCCGAGCAACGGCTCCATGATGACGCTCGGGATGTGCAGTTTCTCCAGCTCGTCGTAGAGATACTGTGCGTTGGTGTTGCGGTCGTTGATCTCCTTGGCATAGAGCCAGTCGAGGTAGTTGAGCTCTATCTGCACGAAGTCCCAGTGGTATTTGTCGTGCTGCGAGAGGAGATAGTCGAAGACCTCGATGTCGCCGTGGTAAGAGAATCCGAGGTTCTTTATGCGGCCGGCCTTGCGCTCCTCAACGAGGTAGTCGAGTATGCCGTTGTCGAGATAGCGGCTGTGTAGATTGTCCATGCCGCCCATGCCGATGCCGTGGAGGAGGTAGTAGTCGATATAGTCCACCTGCAACTCCTTCATAGAGTTGTGGTACATCTCTATGGACTTCTCGCGGCTCCATGTCTCGTCGCTGAAGTTAGAGAGCTTTGTGGCAACGAAATACTCGCTGCGCTTGTGGCGGCTGAGGGCGATGCCCGTGCTGCCTTCGGAGCGTCCCTCGCAGTATGCCGGCGATGTATCGAAGTAGTTTACGCCATGCTCGATGGCATAGTCCACGAGGCGGTTGACCTGCTCCTGGTCGATCTGGTCTTTCTTCTCGTCGCCTTCCGTCTTCTCTTCTATGACGGGGAGGCGCATCATGCCGTAGCCGAGGATAGAGATCTTGTCCTTCGTCTTAGGGTTGGTGCGGTAGGTCATCTTGCCTACGGGCGGCTCTACCTGGTTGGTATAATCGTCTTTGAGCTCTTCCTCTTTCTTGCTCTGACAACCGGTCAGTGCTGCTGCCACGGCTGCTGTGCCGGCAGAGAGTGATGCTAAGAAATGTCGTCTGTCCATGTGGTTATATGGTGTGTAGAGTGTTTTGAGTGTGTAGTGAGTAGTGGGTAGCGGGCAGAGTGTATAAGAGTTAGTGGTAATCATAACTCTTAACTCTTAATTCATAACTCTTAATTATATCGTATGCTGGTGCTCCACGCCCTCCACGATGATGGCTGCTAACGGACGTGCCGGGCATAGATTCTCGCATGCTCCGCATCCGATGCATAGCGTGGTGTCCACGGCAGGTATCATTGTCGGGTGCTCCTCGGGGTTCTCTGCCTGGTCTTTAGGCGCAACCTTCAGCGGAATCATCTCTATCGCTCCTGACGGGCAGTGGCGACTGCAGTTGTCGCATGATACGCCGTCGGTGATGTTCACGCAGTTCTTCTGCACCCAGTGTGCCTCGCCTATCTTCATCGATACCTTCTCGGCGGTGTCGGCGAGATGTATGGCACCTGTCGGACAGACGTCGCTGCAACGGTGACAGTCAACGGAGCAGTAGCCGCGCTCGTAGCTCATCACCGGCTGCATGAAGTGCTGAAGGTCGGAGCTGGGGCGGAGGACACCGTTAGGACACTCAGAGACGCAAAGCTGACAGGTGGTGCAGTGCTGCGCGAGATGCTGGGCGCTGAGTGCTCCCGGCGGGAGGATAGGAGTCTTGCGCTCGGGGATGGCCTTCTCCTCTATGACGGCAAAGCCACCATCAACCTTCTTCTCTGCCTGTGCCATGGCTGCCGTAGCGCCTACGGTGAGTGAGGCGAGCATAAACGCTCTCTTCGACTTGTCGATATCCTTTGCTGACGATGCACTGCCTGTGAGCGAGGACTTGCTCTTGTTTGCTCTTGGGTGGCCGAAGAGCATGGCGTTGCTGCGGCACTCGTTGAGGCAGTCGAAGCAATCCACGCAGAGCGAGTAGTCTATCTTAAGGTTCTTGATGTCAATGGCATGTGCCTTGCACTGGCGCTCGCAACGTCCGCAGCTGATGCACTTCTCCTCGCTGATGTATGGCTTCAGCCATGAGTAGCGCGAGAGGAAGCCGAGGACGGTGCCGACGGGGCAGACGGTGTTGCAGTAACGGCGTCCGCCCATGGCTGCCAACGTCGTGACGATGAGCCACAGCACAAGCGTCACGGCAAGCGTTATGCCTGAGCGCAGCCATACCTCTGCCGGATAGAAGGCGTAGCTGTCAACCTTCTCGGCGATAGCGGCGAGGCCGTTGTTCACGAGGATGTACAGCGGCTGCAGGAGTGTCTCCACCATGCGTGCGTATGATGAGTAAGGTGCTATCATCGAGGCGATGCCGGTGAGGCCGATGGCAATGAGCAACACAAAGATGACGAGGAACGCCAGGCGCAGGGCTGTGCGAGCATAGTGCTGACCTTTCGCCTCACGCTTATACTTTGGCTTACTTACCTTGCGACGTATCCACCATACCACATCCTGATAGATGCCTAACGGGCAGATGACGGAGCAGTAGATGCGCCCCATGACCAGCGTAAGGACAAGGAGCACTGCCACGATGATGACGTTCAGCGCGAGGATGGCGGGCACGAGCTGTACCTTTGCCATCCAGCTGAGCCAGTGGTGCAGCGTGCCCGTAATGTCGAGCACCATGAGCGTTATCCCGATGAAGAACAGCGCTGCTGCAAAGATTCTTAGTTTACGAAGCATGTATAATGTTTTTGTATAAATGAAGAGTGAAGAATGAAGAGTGAAGAATGAAGAGTGAAGAGTGAAGAATGAAGAATGAAGAATGAAGATTGAAGAATGAAGAGTGAATATTGAAGAGTGAAGAAT
>R12__coassemble_263_pt1 | contig 21795 bp, 16 predicted proteins | sample R12__metabat2_high_PE_039 | metagenome-assembled genome bin R12 | reverse complement strand
AAACCTCAAACCTCAAACCTCAAACCTCAAACCTTAAACCTTAAACCTCAAACCTTATTCCTTAATCAAATTAAGCAGATAACGGCCATAATCATTCTTGGCCATCGGGGTAGCAATCTCGCGCAAGGTGTCAGATGTTATCCAGTGGTTGCGATATGCAATCTCCTCAAGACATGCTATCTTCAAGCCCTGGCGCTTCTCTATCACCTCAATGAATGTCGATGCCTCAGCGAGCGAGTCGTGCGTGCCGGTATCGAGCCATGCAAAGCCACGTGGCAAGGTCTGCACCTTCAGCTCTTTCTTTGCCAGATACTCCTGATTGACAGTCGTTATCTCCAGTTCGCCACGTGCCGATGGCTTTATGCTCTTGGCTATCTCCACCACGCTGTTCGGATAGAAGTACAATCCCACGACAGCATAGTTTGACTTCGGTTTTGCAGGCTTCTCTTCAATAGACAGGCAGTTGCCCTCAATATCAAACTCCGCCACGCCATAGCGCTCGGGGTCGTTCACCCAATAGCCGAAAACTGTCGCCTTGCCTTCGAGCTCAGCATTTGCCACGCTCTGCTTGAGGACTGACGTGAAGCCTACGCCATGGAAGATATTGTCGCCGAGGACGAGGCATACGTTATCGTCACCGATAAACTCCTCGCCGATGATGAATGCCTGCGCCAAGCCATCAGGCGACGGCTGCTCTGCATACTCGAATCTCACGCCTATCTCATGGCCATCGCCTAACAAGCGCTTAAATCCCGGCAAATCATACGGTGTGGAGATGATGAGTATCTCACGGATGCCGGCATTCATAAGCACCGAGATCGGATAGTAGATCATCGGCTTGTCGAATATTGGTATGAGTTGTTTGCTTATACCTTTTGTTATTGGGTAGAGGCGTGTTCCTGAGCCTCCTGCTAACACTATTCCTTTCATGTCTTTCTATTTCTTGCATCAGAGTAGAGCGCAATGATTTCTATACGCATTAATTTACGAAGCAACGCCCAGACTCCTTGACTTCTTGGCTTCCTGACTCCTTGCCTTCTTGACTTCCTGGCTTCCTGACTCCTTGCCTTCTTGACTTCTTGACTTCTTGACTTCTTACCTTATATTAATATGCGTTCTCGTCATGCAGAATCATCTGTAAGATGGTGCGCAGTATAATCTCCATGTCAAGCTTGAACGACCAGTTCTCGTTGTACCAGATATCTCGCTTGATGCGTTCCTCCATCTGCCATAGCTCCTTCGTCTCACCACGGAATCCCGTCACCTGTGCCCAACCCGTAATGCCTGGCTTTGAGAAGTGGCGCACCATATACTTCGATATCACGTCAGAGTACATCTCCGTATGATAGAGCATGTGCGGCCGCGGACCGACGATGCTCATGTCACCCTTCAGCACATTGAAGAACTGCGGCAGCTCGTCGATATTCGTCCGCCGCATAAACTCACCGAACGGGAACTTACGTGGATCATCCTTTGTCGCCTGCGCTGTATCGGCATCGCTGTTGACATGCATAGAGCGGAATTTATAGCAGACGAATGTCTCGCCATTAAGGCCGGTACGCTTCTGCGAGAAGAACAGCGGTCCAGGGCTCTGCAGCTTGACAATAATCCACATTATAGGTATCAGCGGCAAGAGCAATACGCACACCACGGCAGACACGATAACGTCAAAGGTTCGTTTGACGAGACGGTTGTCCAGACGGTTGATGTTGTTGGTGTGGTTTGTAAACACCGTGAAGTCGCCGAAGCTCTGCGGGGTGAGGTTCATGCTGAGGTTAGAATATATCCTCGGCACGAGGAAGAACTGACAGATGGTACGGTCGCAGTAGTTGATGATGGTGTTGATATCATCACCATCAAAGGTTGTCGACAGCGAGCAGAACAGCTCCTCTGCCTCAAAAGGACTCTCGCCACGCTCTATCGCCTTGACGAGTTCTGTACGCGAGCCGAGATGCTCAAACGACTCCGGTGCGCCATCTATATCATGGTTGGCATAGTAGCCAAGGACATCATAGCCGATGGCCGCCTGCGACTGCATCTTATTATATATTTTAAGAATGGTGGAGTTGCTGCCGACAAACACCACCGACCGTGTATTATGGCCCATGCGACGCAGCTTGTTAAGCATGACGCGCTCCAGGAATCTTGCCACAAGAATCACGGCAAAATATACGCCCCAGTATGTCAGAGACAACCTCAGCACGCTCTGCGACATGCCAACATGCAGACGCACTATGAGCATCAGGAAGAGCGACTGCGTCAATGTCAGACGGAACGACCGCATGATGATCTCCATCACGCTGACACGACGACGATGGATGATGGTGCTGTAGAATACCAGGCTCAGCATAGCCGCCAGCGTGACACACATAGCACCCTCCAAGTCATTGCCGACAAGACCTTCTGGAACCATGATGAGACCACTGTGCATAATGCACCATAAGACGCAGTTCGCCAGAACCACATCCACCAGCGTCACGATGCCATGCACCAATGCGCTGCCATTCGTCAGCCTATTCTCCTTGTTGTCCATAATGTATCGCGCGTCAGTCGTCTTAAAGTCGTAAATGCAGCTATTTGAATGCAAATTTACGCAAAAATCACGAAATACACAACTTTTTTTACATACATTTTCATTTATTGCCACTTTTTTTTGCTCAATCCATAAAAAATGAGTAATTTTGTGTCCGAAATCAATCAAAGCATACAACACAATGGGATTTTTCAATAAACTCTTCGGAAAGAAAACCGAAGGAAACGAGCCAGGAATGGAAGACTACATGACACTCATACGTGTCTACTTCCAAGCCTGCATAGCATCGCAAATAGGCATAACCAACCTCGCCATGCTCCCCGACCTGCGCACGTTCAAGTCAACATTCAAAGTGCCAACGACAAACAACAAGCTCGGACTGGGAGAGCGCTCAAAGTGCAAGAAACTCATGGCCGAGATGTACGGCACAGGAGACAGTTTCTTCTCAGAGGTTGATGCCAGCGTAAAGAAGAACTGCCGCAAGATGCAAGACGTACAAGTCTATCTCGTGCAGTTCCAGTCATTCACTCAGGATCTTATGATGCTCATGGGCAACCTCATGAAGTTCAAGCTTCGCCTGCCATCAATGTTCAAAAGCGCGCTGCGCACAATGACAGAGAAGACAGTCAATGAGGTATTTACAAAGAACGACTACGACGACCCCGCAACAATGAAAACCGTCGTCGGAATACGTCAGTATGCAAAGAAACTGGGGTTCTCACAGGAGTGGATTACAAACTTCGTGTTCCAGCTCGTCATGCTCGCAAAGAAAGAACCGACACCTAAAAATAGTTAAACTTTAGCCCGCATAGGCCGGAGTCTTGACTTTTTTTACTAAATTTGCAAGCACTTACAGATAAGCAATCAAAACAATGGCAGCCGCCGCAAGGCTGTTGCGACACAACAATAAACATCAGTATGGCATATTCTGAACAGGAAATAACAGATTTTACAGCACAGGTGCGACAGCTGCTCACCCGTTACAAGGAGATGCAGAAGGAACTGCATGACGTAAAGCTACAACTGGCTGCTCAGGAGAAAGCGACAAAAGAGATGGAGGATTTGGCAAGTGCCTCCATGCACGATTACGATGCACTCAAGGCCGCACGCATGATAGAAATCGGCGACGGAGACATTGAGACAGCACGCAAGCGTGTCAACAAGCTCATACGCGATGTCAACAGATGTATAACACTGCTCACTGAGCAGGATGCGTCAAATCTCAAAAACTGAGACTAACACATGGCAGACGATAAACTGAACATAACGCTACACACATACGATACCAACCTATCCGTAAAGATCAAGCGGTCTGACGAGAAGGTCTATCGAGATGCAGCTACACTCATAACAGAAGTCGTGGGAAGCTACACCGACTTCTACAAAGGCCTCAAGAGCGAAAAGGAGATAATGTATATGGCTCTTGTGGACATTGCGGTGCGCTATGAGAATGAAGCTACGCGTAATGATACCATCCCTTATTCTGACGTCCTGAAGAAGCTCTCTGGAGAGATTGACGCTGTCCTCAGGGCATAACATGCCTGGCGCAGACAACACACCGGCCGAGGAGGAAGTGTGTCTGCTTATATATACAATATGGTATCATTATTAAATTTACACACATACAAACAATAATCTTATGATAATAGCAATCATCAGTGCTGTTGTCGCACTACTTGTGGGCATCGGCATAGGATACGCCATCTTCCGATATGTCTTAAAAGGCAAATACAGCGATATGATAGCTGCTGCCGAGAAAGAGTCGGAAGTCATCAAGGAGAAGAAACTCCTTGAGGTGAAGGCGAAATTCCTCAATAAGAAAAACGAGCTGGAGAAGGAGAGCCAGCAGCGCAACTCCAAACTCCAGCAGAACGAACAGCGCCTCAAGCAACGCGAGCAGGAGCTCAATCGTCAGCAGAACGACATTAACCGTCAGCAGAACGAAGTGAACAGACGCAACCAGGAACTCGACAGCGCCAACCAGAAGCTCGACAACGAGCGCAACCTCCTCGCAGTCAAGAGCCAGCAGCTCGACGAACTCGAGCAGCAGGGGCTCAAGAAGCTTGAGCAAATCAGCGGACTCAGCGCCGACGAGGCAAAGCAGCGCCTCGTGGAATCTCTCAAAGACAAGGCACGTCTCGACGCTGCCGGATATATCAACGAAATCGTTGAGGAGGCTAAACTCAATGCCAACCAGCAGGCTCGCAAGATTGTCATACAGACCATCCAGCGCACAGCCACCGAGACAGCCATTGAGAACAGCGTCAGCATCTTCCACATCGACAACGACGAGGTGAAGGGACGCATCATCGGCCGCGAAGGCCGCAACATCCGTGCCTTGGAGGCTGCCTGCGGAGTAGAGATTGTCGTTGATGACACACCGGAGGCTATCGTAATCTCTGCCTTCGACCCTATCCGCCGCGAGGTATGCCGACTGGCTCTCCATCAGCTTGTTGCCGACGGACGTATCCACCCGGCACGCATCGAGGAAGTTGTCGCTAAGGTCAAGAAGCAACTTGACAACGAAATCATCGAGACAGGCAAGCGCACAACTATCGACCTCGGCATACACGGCCTCCACCCTGAGCTCGTACGCATCGTAGGAAAGATGAAGTATCGCTCATCTTACGGACAGAACCTCCTGCAGCACGCACGTGAGACAGCCAACCTCTGTGCTGTCATGGCCAGTGAACTCGGACTCAATCCTAAGAAGGCAAAGCGTGCCGGTCTGCTCCACGATATAGGCAAGGTGCCTGACGAAGAGAACGAGATGCCACACGCACTCTACGGTGCAAAGGTGGCTGAGAAGTATAAGGAGAAGCCGGATATCTGCAACGCCATCGGTGCTCACCACGATGAGATGGAGATGCAGACACTCCTCGCTCCTATCGTTCAGGTCTGTGATGCCATCTCCGGTGCACGTCCTGGTGCCCGCCGCGAGATTGTCGAGGCATACATCAAGCGTCTCAACGACCTTGAGGCCATCGCGATGTCTTACCCTGGCGTGACAAAGACCTACGCCATCCAGGCAGGCCGTGAGCTCCGCGTCATCGTCGGTGCAGACAAGATGTCTGACGCTGAGACAGAGGCTCTGAGCGGCGAGATAGCCAACAAGATACAGACCGAGATGACATATCCAGGACAGGTGAAGATCACCGTCATCCGTGAGACTCGCTCTGTAGCTTATGCAAAGTAATTATCCAATCTGACGAGGATACATGAGAAAGAGATATTCAGTTGCCACGGCATCATGAATATCTCTTTTTACATATAAAGACGAAATTTCATCGTATTTATAAAGATTCGCAAGTAATACGGAAATGCTTCGCAAGTAATATGGAAACATTTCGCAAGCCATACGGAAACGCTTCGCAAGTAATATGGAAACGCTTCGAGACAAGATGCCCATCACAACAACAAAAACAACAGACACGAACTGCTGTGGTATCAAATCGCACTCTAAGAAGTATTGAATGGAATTATCATTCGTAGCCTTTGGAATTATCATTCGTAGCCTACGGAACTGTCATTCGTAGCCTTCGGAACTGTCATTCGTAGCCTTCGGAACTGCAATTCGCCCAAAAGTGATAGTCACTCAAATGGAAAGCAATAATTAATCAGCTGTCATACGCTAATCACCCATGCCAGCATCTCCCATAAGCAAAGAAGACCTTGGGAGCATGTCCAGCTTCAAGATATCGGAGAAAGGGGATTTTACAGCACACGTAACGATATACAATAGCCAATATTAAAGCAAACAATTCAACGAACAACACGCCATGTCAGAATCACTCATAATCTCAGAAGGCTCAAAGGCCGACAAATATGAACTGCTGCTACAACAGGTGGCAGCTGTTGTGGAAGGCGAGATCGACACCATCGCAAATATGGCGAATGTCGCAGCAATGTTGCACGAGACATTCCGCTTCTGGTGGACAGGCTTCTACCGCGTTATCGACGACGAGCTCGTCCTCGGCCCGTTCCAAGGGCCGATGGCATGCACACGCATCCGCCGAGGCCGTGGTGTCTGCGGCACGGCATGGGCAGAGCGCCAGACGCAGGTAGTGCCCGACGTCGAGCTCTTCCCCGGTCACATTGCATGCTCGTCGGCATCGCGCTCCGAGATAGTAGTACCTATATATAATAAGGTGGGCGATGTCACCGCCGTCCTCGATATCGACAGCGCCGAGCTGAACACCTTCGACGACGTGGACCGGCGCTATCTCGAACAGCTCGTCTGTATGTTGTAGAGCTCGTAATGTGTTGTGCTATGCCCCCCTCTATTTCCTCCGAGGGGGAGGACACTAAAGGTGGGTTCTATAAATCCATTAACACAGAGACACGGAGACACAGAGTTTTATATAACTCATTCTCTGTAATATAGGAATTAACCTCTGTGGACTTTGTGTCTCTGTGTTATTATTAATAGATGTTCCCTAAATAGTGATGCCAAACTGATGCTTCACCTCCTCCATGACGAAGGTGCTCTCAAGCGAGCCGAGCATAGGCAGCTGCCCGAGAACGTTAAGGACAAACTCCTGATAATACTTCATATTGGGAGAGTGGACCTTCAGCAGATAGTCGAACTTGCCGGAGATATTGTAGCACTCCGTCACCTCTGGGATGTCGCGGATGGTCTCACAGAACTTCAGAGCCACATCCTTGTTCAGCGGCGAGAGCTTCACGCTGCAAAAGACGATGAAGCCGCGATGCAGCTTCTCTGCATCAAGGACGGTGATGTAACGCTTGATATACCCCTCGCGCTCAAGGCGTCTGACACGTTCAAAGGTAGGCGTCAGGCTGAGATGACACTCATGTGCAATCTCCTTTGTCGTGTACTTTGCATTCTGTTGCAACACCCTCAGGATGGCAAGGTCTTTCTCGTCAAGATTCTCGTAAGTGATATTTTCTGTCATAACCTCTATTTGTTATATTTGTTGATGCTTGTTTTCTTTTTGACGGTGCAAAGTTAGTGATATTTTCTGAAATATCAAAAACATTTGGTCAGAATTTCTAAATGTAGTAACTTTGCACCAGAATTAGAACAAAAATAGGCAATAAACATTAATAATATAAATAAAAGAAAGGAACAAAACTATGGCAAATCAGAAATTACACCTCGAGACTCTCGCACTCCATGTAGGACAGGAAGCTGCCGACCCAGCAACAGACTCACGCGCCGTGCCTATCTACCAGACCACCTCGTATGTCTTCCGCAACTCACAGCATGCTGCCGACCGCTTCGGACTTCGTGACGCAGGAAACATCTACGGACGTCTCACCAACTCCACACAGGGAGTCTTCGAAGAGCGTGTCGCAGCCCTCGAAGGCGGCGTTGCCGGACTCGCTGTCGCCAGCGGAGCAGCTGCCATCACCTACGCTCTGCAGAATGTCGTGCAGAATGGCGATCACATCGTCGCTGCCGACAACCTCTACGGAGGTTCATACAATCTCATAACACATACGCTGACGACACAGGGCGTTGACTATACCATAGTGAATATCAACGATCTCGACGCTCTCGAGGCTGCCATAAAGCCTAACACCAAGGTGGTGTATGCAGAGACTCTCGGCAATCCGAATACTGACGTCCTCAACATCGAAGCTGTAGCAGAGGTGGCTCATCGTCACAATATCCTCTTCATCGTTGATAACACCTTCGCGCCAATCCTCATCCGCCCTATCGAGCATGGCGCTGATATCGTTGTCCACTCAGCAACAAAGTTCATCGGCGGTCATGGCTCAAGTCTCGGTGGAGTAATCGTAGATGGCGGCAAATTTGACTTCAAGGCGAATGCCGACAAGTATCCTACCATCGCCAAGCCTGATCCGTCATACCATGGGGCAGTATTCGCCGACGTAGCAGGTGCAGCAGCCTTCGTCACCCGCATTCGTGCCGTCATCCTCCGCGATACCGGTGCTACCATCTCGCCATTCAATGCATGGATACTGCTGCAAGGTGTAGAGTCGCTGCCGCTGCGCATTGAGCGGCATGTCGAGAATGCCCTGAAAGTCGTAGACTATCTGTCGAAGCATCCGAAGGTAAAGAGCGTCAGCCATCCAGCCTTGCCGTCGCACAAGGACCATGCGCTATACGAGAAGTATTTCCCACAGGGCGCCGGCTCTATCTTCACCTTCGAGATCAACGGCACACAGGACGATGCCTGGACCTTCATCGACTCTCTGCAGATATTCTCTCTGTTGGCAAATGTCGCTGACGTGAAGTCGCTCGTCATTCATCCTGCCACCACAACCCACAGCCAGCTGAGCCCAGAGGAACTGGCAGAACAGCATATCACGCCAACGACCATCCGCCTCTCCATCGGCGTGGAGCATATCGACGACATCATCGCCGACCTCGATCAGGCATTCGCAAAGATCTAACCGTTTGGAGCTGTACGATTGGAAAAAGTGGAAAATGGAAAGTGGAAAATGGAAAGTTATGATTACCACCACTTAATGCGTTCCTGGACTCTGAAGGTTACCATGCACTTATTGGCAAGACATAGTAATCATAACTTTCCACTTTACATTTTCCACTCTCCACTTTCCACTTTACCCATAACAAGGCGAAATTTCAATCGTACAGGTGGAACCGTTTTGCAGCCATTAGTTAACATAACAAAAAACATTCACAATAATCACCTACCCCCGTCGTCCTCAATTATCAGGAGTAATAAAAATCTCCTCCCCTATGAGGAGGACGGGTGGGGCCTTTGTATTATGATTTACAATAAGATAACAGACCTAATCGGCAACACCCCGTTAGTACGCCTGACGACATTCGCTCAGCGCCGTAATCTCAAGGCTAACGTAATAGCCAAAGTAGAGTTCTTCAACCCAGGAGGCTCAGTGAAAGACCGTATCGCACTCAATATGGTGCTCGATGCCGAGCAGAAAGGCATCCTCAAGCCTGGCGGCACAATCATCGAGCCTACCAGCGGCAATACCGGTGTCGGACTGTCGCTCGTCGGAGCCGTCCGCGGGTACAAGGTCATCCTCACCATGCCGGAGACGATGTCCATCGAGCGCCGTAAGCTTGCGGCAGCCTATGGCACAGAGATTGTCCTCACACCGGGAGCACAGGGTATGAAGGGTGCCATCGCCAAGGCCGAGGAGCTGCGCGACAGCACACCGGGAGCCGTTATCCTTCAGCAGTTTGAGAACCCCGCCAATCCCGCCATCCACGAGGCTACCACAGGCAACGAGATATGGCAGCAGACAGACGGCAAGGTTGATATCTTCGTTGCCGGCGTAGGCACCGGCGGTACAGTCTCTGGCACCGCCCGCGCCCTTAAGGCCCACAACCCACAGATAGAGGTGGTGGCAGTAGAGCCTGCGACAAGCGCTGTCCTTTCCGGCAAGCCTTCCGGCGCTCACAAGATACAGGGCATCGGAGCAGGATTCGTACCTGCAAACTTCGATGCTACCGTCATCGACGAGATATTCCCCGTAGAGAACGAAGCGGCCTTCGATACCGCACGTGCCATAGCAAAAGAGGAGGGCATCTTCGTCGGAATATCCTCCGGAGCAGCACTCTATGCCGCCTCTGTCATCGCTTCGCGTGCAGAGAATGCCGGCAAGAACATCGTTGTACTCCTACCAGATACCGGCGAGCGCTATCTCTCTGTGCTGTAAGACTATAACAGCAAGCAACTGGAACAACTTCATCCTTAATACAACAGATCGCTAACGATACTGCCATTACTGAATGTTAGTAATGCAGAGGTCGTTAGCGATCTTCTTTTTAAAGGTAGCTTCGCATTTATAAGGAGTCTCAAAGCAACCAACACAGAGCATTCCACTCACGAAGAAGACTTTGCGGAACACATATCTACCCACGGCAATTTAATGCCTATGCGCATAATCGCGCCACATATCACAATGTGCGCGAAGCTCCTGTGCCGTCTTTGTATCAGCATACATATCCATCACCTCTTTATTGCGCACGAAGAGATGCAGATAGTAAGCGCGGAGGTTACGGTTGCTGATGGTGGCAATACCCTTGTCTATCATGCGTTTACTATCGCTGATATCTATGAATGTTTCGTAACGTTCCGGGTCTTTTTTCGTAGCATAATAGCAGTCGCTCGTATCCGAATAGCGTGACAAAGCCCAGCACCATTCCTTCTGATTGCGCAGCCCCACGCCATAGCGTATCATCGCCTCGCCACGTTGGTCGGCAGATGATGCATGCTGCATCACATGCTGCAGGCGCGCCATCTCCACAGCATAGCGCAGCTTATAGTCTGCGCGGTCATGCTGATGATGCCGTTTTTTGTTGGTCCAGCCTATCAGCATGCAGAACGGGTCACGGTCCATATACGCCCATGTTGACAGACGGCGCTGGTAGCCATAGCTGACGCCCTTGAGCCATCTCGCTGCCTCCTCATACTTCTTCTCGGCAATAAGTCGTGTGCCGATGATGTCACACCAGTAGCTGCGGTCAGCACGGCCATAGCGGGCCACAAGGCTATCCAGCCCACGCGACGGTTGTCTCAGATGGACATACATCTTCACAATATCACTCACCTTGCACGTGTCGGCCATAGCGGTGACATCGTTTGTAATGTTCGTCAGCGAGTAACGGCTCGGATCATTAGGGCTTTCTGCCTTGCCGTATACCATCGTCAGCATGCCGAAGACCCCAAGGTTGTTGCACAGCATAGCATCCACCGTACGTCCGGTCGCCATTAGTCGCGGAGCGACAACATCCACGAGGATGCGGTTGAGGACATCAGCCCAATAGTATTTATTAGTGAAATAAATATCTTCATACCACCCACCGAACATCTTCTTTCGCACATATTTCTTACGGTCAGAGGCTTTGATGTCCTTCTGTCCGTTGTCCATTATCCAGCGCATCTCATCAGCGAGGTGTGCCATAAACCGCGCATCACAACGGCTGGTCTCTGCCTCAACCTTTATGCGCAGCACGTGCATGCTTTTAGCAAGGAATGTTCCCGGTTGGCAAGCCTTCTCGCCTGCCTTCACGGCCGACAGCGCCTCGGCATAACGGCCAGTAGCATCAAGCATAGCAGCCTTGGCATAGTGCCACATCGGCAAGTTCTTCACACGGCGTTCTTTGATGACTTTATCAGCAAAATCCAGTTTCCATTCAAGATCGTTAATCTCCTCTTCGTCAAGCGAATAGTCATTATCTATCTTCGTGAGATAAGCCTGCAGCTCATACAGGAAATACGGAGAATCAGGGCAGTGTCTATATACCAAAGACCATATCTCATGGCGGTCCCACGTACATTGCACCAGCGACTCGATGTCACCGTGGCGGCCATAAATTTCCTTGGCAGTATCCCAATTACCAGTCCAGCGGTATGCATAAGCCACATGGCGCTCCGCCATATCCTTGATGACATCAGACGGCAGGTGGCAGGCATAGGCCTCCCAGTATTTCATAGCATCATCAAGCCTATCCAGCGCCACCATCATACGCACCGTCTGCAGCGCATAGCGCGTGGCAAGACGTCCGCGGTAAGCCTTCGCCTCATCTACGAACTTGATTATCTTTGACATCTTCGGATCGTTCTTAAGCGGATAATACCATGGATCGTTGATATAATCACGGAATGCAGAGCACTCTTTCGCTATGCACAGCAGGCGATAGCCATCTGCGCCAAAGATCTTGACGGCATCGGCATGACGTCTATACAGTTCTTCCACAGAAACCTCATAGACATACCATTCTAACTTCTTACGGCTTATCTTCGATTGCAACTGACTGTACCACAAGTCAATATTGGCCTCGCGCGACTCCAACTTGAGCTTACGGCTGATAGAGCAGGCGCTATTGGCAGGATAGTACGGCCACACGTCCTCCTCCAGACGGTATATCATATTACGTACACTCGGCGCCTGAGTGAAGAAGCATGCCACGGCATCAACGGTCGTCAACAGTAGGCTAATGGCTATAAATACTCTTAATCTCTTCATCTGTGTATAGTTTAGTATTCTCAGAATCAAGGTGATAAAGAATGGTGGTGTAATGTCCGTTCTGCAGATGCAGATATTTGTGCAGCAGGCTCTGCGTCCTTCTGATGGTCTCGTAAGGCACCATCTCATACTTCAACTTCTCGCCAGGTTCTGTCTCAGTGCATTCGGTAATGCCTATGAATTCCCCTTCGCTGTTATAGAGCAGGTTCCAATGATATATCGGCAAAGCGATGTCCAGAGGCAGTTGGAAATCAGAGCGGCAATCGAGATACTTCTCCACGGTGCTATCGTTGAGGATGGAGTTCGTCGTCGATGGACTACGGAAGTCATCAGTATTATAGGCCATCAGCACGCCACAATCAACTGGCGGAGCCGCTTGCTTCAGTTGGAACAGACGGATGGTGCTGCTCAGCAGATATCCTTCCGGCAGACTTTTCTTTACGGCACGACAGAGTTCATAGAAGTTATCGCGTGACGATTCGAGGAAGTCGCAGTCAAGCTGCAGTTCATGCCAATTGGTGATATTGTTCCATGAGCACATCCTCATCGTAAGCTCTACAATCTTATCGGCTAGCGCACACACATCAGCACGGCTCTCAAGGCAGCGCACAGTATAATCAGGAATAAAGACAACCGGAACAATCTCAAGATTCTCGGGCACAGTATCTTCAAACTGTAAAATGGCATTAGGTTCGATATTGTCAAAATAGTCGATGACGTCATACATGCGAAGATACATCCGCCCGACATTATGCCGCTTCAGAAACGCCCGTTCTTCATCTGAGAGAGCGAACTGCGTGCGCCAGTAGTACACCGCATTCGTTGCAGGATGCAGGCCATCCGTTGCCGCAATCTTCATTCCGTCGTTAGCAGTACGAAGTGAGCACACGCCAAGCACGAATGCCACTGGCAAAAGTATATACAATATTCGTTTCATTGCATAGATATTAAAAACTGACTGCAAAGGTAAATATTTTATCTGAAACAGCCACAACTTTTCACAGAAAATTTACGTTGCAAGCCTTGCAAAGTCATTTTTTTGCCGAAGAGAGAGCACATACCATGCCACCATCGGCAGCTAACCACAATACCATCGACAGCTAACCGCAATACCATTTGCATCTAACTACGACGCCATTAGTATCTGATCACACCGCCATTAGTATTGCATTATACTGTAAAGACTGAGTAATTAGCTGCAAAGACTGAGTAATTACATTGCAAAGACTGAGTAATTGCAATGTAAAGACTGAGTAATTACAACATCAAGACTCAGTAATTACACTATCAGAAGCATCTAATCGCACGATGATTGGCTACTAATCGAATCACAGAAAGTATCTAATCGCATCACGACTCGCAACGAGACGCTTCACAAAGGCAATCACATACGACTGCTGATGACACATGGACATAACAAAGGCCGGCACCGATAGAACAAATATTCTATCGGTGCCGGCCGAGCAATTCTTGTTGGCATCGTTTCAATCAAGATGTCTCAAGATTGATGTTCATTGTATGTTCGTATGGGATGCTTTACCCACGCCAGCGCTGCCTGCACTTCACGGCAGCGGTCGCAACGTTCAATAACAGCGATGCCTGCACTACATGCCAGCAGTCGCAGCACACCATGCCAGCAGTCTCACTCTCGGAGATTTAATCTCCGAGAAATAAACCGCAGCAGCAAGACAGCATCTTGCGCCATTGCATCTGCCACCTATTGGCATCATAACAGCGCCACGACATGCCGCGATATGTGCGCCGCCATCATTTCTCAAAGTGCTGATAGTCCTTCAGCGAACGCCATGCCCCACCCCATTTGAAGCCATGCTGTATGAAGAGCCGGTAGCAGAGGTCGTCCTTGTCAATGACATGGGAGCGACGTGCGGTGCGTGGCTCTATCTCGCCGGCATGCTTGTCGGAGATGTGAATGCATGGATTCCACAGCGGATTGATATCTATGGCCATGCCACGGGCATGGCGAGAGAGGCCGCCGTTCTTTGTACGTCGCGGGCAATAGCACGACGTATTGTTGGCCTCCATGGAGCGCTCGTCATCGTTGCCGTACTCGCTGATGGGGCGGATGGAGTGTATCGTATAGCGTGCCTCGTAGAGTTTCTGAAAGATATCACGCAGATCACGGGCAATCGCAGAATTGCAGATGATTGTGCCGTGGCATGTATGCCCATCCTCATTGACATACTGCACACGCAAGGTATCAAGCTGCTGCATATCTGCCTTGGAGCCATTCGGCTGCCGGGAGGTATGCCCTGCCCTACCCTTCTGCTGCACAGTTTGATGTGCGTTGGCATTCTGCTGCGCACAAACTGGCAGAGTGCCAAAGGGCAGCATCAACGCAATGACAGCCATCGCGACACTTACGAATACGCTATTCCTCACGATGCAGCAAGCGGCAGAATGCGTGGAAGATATGCTATTCCTCACGATGCAGCAAGTAGTTGAATGCGTGGATGATATCATAATCGCCGGTAACCTTGCCATGATCCTCAGACATCTTGCACGTCTTGTTCCACAAGCGCTTCTCCGTCATCTTGACACCGAGAAGCTTTATGACAATGTTCGACGGACGAATGCCCCACCGCGAGCCGTCGGCGGTGATGGATGTGCCGATGCCGTAACTATCTTTTACACGTCCGTTGACAGCCTTGTGCAAGGCGATAGCAGAGTCAGCGTCGAGTGCATTGGAGAATACCACCTGCTTGGTTGACGGGTCAAGGCCGAGCTCCTGATATTTCTGGCATATCTTATCGAGCTGCCCGAGGTTGTCGCCGCTATCCACACGGAGTCCGGCGAAGACACGTGCGAAATGCTCAGAGAAATTATCTGCGAAAGCATTGAAGCCATAGGTGTCGTAGAGGAAAATACCAAGCGATCCGATGAAGGTCTTCTGCCACATATCCATTGCTATGTGGTTAGCCTCCTGCGGGCCATACATGCCAGCAATGGCAGACACAAATTCATGTGCCATCGTACCTATCGGCGTTACGTCATACTTCATTGCAAGCCAGACATTTGACGTACCAGGAAAAGCACCCGTATAGGCATCGCCCATCTCCTTGCGCAAATCCTTGTCGGCAGCGATAAAGGCACGCACGGCAGTCTCCTCTGTGGCGAGAGAGAAGCGGCGGCGTGTACCGAAGTCAGAGACAGTTATGCCCGCGCCGAGCATGCGGCGTGCCTTGTCATAAGAGAGCTGATAGTACTCGTCGAGGTCTATCTTGTCAAGCTCGCCGGTGATGCGATGATGCAACTCAGAGATAATTGCAAGAATCATCACTTCGAGCATAACGGTGTCGTGCCAGTAGCCTTCTATATCGATATGCAGATGTCCGTCGGCATCCTGAGAGACCTTCACCCAGTCGCGAGAGAATCGGAAGCCCTTGAGGTATGTATAGAACCACTGCGGAATGTAGTAGCAGCGCTTCTTCATGTAGGCCTCTTCCTCATCTGTAAACCGGAGGTCTTCAAGATAGGCTATCTGCTCGCTGACCATCTCTCCGAAACCTTCAGGATAGACGGTATCATTACGATCGACAAACTTATACCTCACCATGGCACGTGGATAACAATTGAGAATGGCACAGCACATGGTGAGCTTATAGAGATCGGTGTCTGTGAAATGGGTTATTATCGCATTCATAAGTCAAATAATTAGGGTGTAAAGTTTATTCTCGATTTATCAGTAATTACTTCAGCTATCTCGCAAATTTCAGCACAGAGACACTGAGTAACACAGAGAACACAGTTTTTTCTTGTTATGTATATCCCCCCTAAAATAAATCAAGGCAATGACAGACAAGTTGGCTATTATGGTCTTGAGAGTAGTCTTGAAAGTTTTATGCCACCCCTTCGGGGTTCAGAGGGTTGGACTTCCGCAACACAGGGTTTGCACTACCTAAAGGCACTACTTCGGTCGCCTGTGCTAAGATATGCCAAACCTTCGGGGTTCAGAGAAGAATAATTCTGGGTCAAGAAATAGAGAGAGATGATTCCTGCAAGGCCATCATTTCTTTCTCTTCGTATTATTAATATAAGGTGTAGAGTTGCGCTCCCAGAAGATGCCATCGCTATATCCCTGCACGGTGGCGTCGTCATCGGCCATGGCGAGACGTTTCTGTGCCACCAGACAATAGTCGCGCTCCAGCTCACAGCCTACAAAATGTCTACCAAGCTTCTTCGCCACAACCGCACTGGTGCCGCTGCCTAGGAAAGGGTCGAAGACGACGTCGCCTTCTTCTGACGATGCGAGGATGAGCTTTGCGTACAATTTCTCGGGCTTCTGCGTAGGATGGTCGGTATTCTCCGGCATCGACCAGAAGGGCACAGAGAGATCGTCCCAGAAGTTTCCAGGACAGGTATCGCGAAAGCGTCCCTGCTTCGTATCATTCCAATCCTTCGGCTTGCCGTTGGCACGATATGGCGCACGTACAACGCGTCGCACCTTGACAGCATCGAGATTGAAGTAGTAGTCGTCAGGATTGCTTACGGCAAACCATATATCCTCCATGGCGTTCTTCCAGTTGGATGATGCGCCCCGGCCTTTCTCCCGCTGCCATGTTATACGGTTCATGATGGCGAGCGACTCGCTGAGGACGCGCTGCATGGATGCCGTGCAATGCCAGTCGCCACAGAGGTAGAGCGTACCGTCAGCCTTGAGCTTACGGCATACGAGCGGCAACCACGAACGCAGATAATGCTCGTAGTCATCGTCATCCATCCTCGCAAAATGCTGAGTACCAAAGGTTCGCGACAGATTGTACGGCGGATCAACGATAATGAGGTCGGCAAAGGCGTCAGGGAGTGCTGCCAGTGTTGCCATCACATCATCGTTGACGATGCGGTCTCTCCATTCGTTGCCGCAGCTGATATCAGCTGCCGTGAGGAGCGAAAGCCCGTAAGCAGCCTTCTCTTCAGCTGTCAGCGTCACCGTCTTATTGCGCGGCGCACGTGCCTTAGGCTTTGCAGCGGAAGATTTGTAGGCACGAGAGCCATGCCCTCCCGCATTAGCCGGCATGGCCTTGACTATGCGAGAGGTATTTGCTTGAGACTCTGATGCTACGGGGTTGCCATTGCCAGACGTGCTTGCTTGAGGCACCGATGACGTTGGATTGCCGTTGTCTTGCGTATGTTCTGTATTACGAGGCATTATACGAGCGCCTCGAACTTTGCCTGAATCTTTGCCTTGTTGGCAGCACCCACGAGCTTATCTACAACCTCGCCATCCTTGAAGAAGAGCACGGTAGGCACGTTGCGGATACCGAGTTCAAGGGCGATGTCCTCACACTCCTCCACGTCGCACTTGCCGACATTCACCTTGCCGTCATACTCCTCAGCAAGCTGTGAGATGATTGGACCTATCATACGGCATGGGCCGCACCATGTTGCCCAGAAGTCAATAACCAGTGGCGTAGCGCCATTCTTCAGTTCTTCGTAGTTCTCGGTAGTGATTTTTACTTCCATAGTAGTTTGTTGTTATTTATAAGTTAAGAATTTATAGGTTTGCGTCATGATGGGATGTATTTGAGCAAGTGCATTGAACGAAAGATTATCCGATGCTGTATCGCCAGTCTTCGTGCTGCTTGAGGAACATCACAAGGCTGCTGTTGACAGTTATCTTATGCTTCGAGCGGAGGACAACCGACTTGCCAGACTCAGCGTCAACAATCTCGAAGAAGAGCTCCGTTGGTCCTTGCCCGGCAGCCGCAATCTCCGTTGTGAGATCGGCAATACTGTTGTCAGCCTGTATCGTTGGCTCCTCATCGTCAGCCGATGTCTCGTCTGCCGTGGCGGTCTTTGTCTCAAAGGATGTTGACGGTATGGTTATGGTGATGCTGTTGAGACGCTCTTTCTTCACCGTCTGCAGATACTGAATATCAAGGACATCCATAGAGTAGAACTTCGATGTGGCAAAAGCCTTGAAGCACTTTATAGTCAAGAAGAGAGAGTATCCCTCAGCAATCATACTGCGCCATTTACCCCAGCTCTCACCGAAGAACGCTATCTCACCCGACGACTCAAAGTCCTCAATGGTGACGAAGCCGCACGGAGCACCGTTCTTTTGGAATCCGTTGCGCACACCGGTAACAATGCCTCCGATGGTGAAGCTCTCGAAGTTGGCCAGCGATTCGCGGTCGGCATCACGTCCGACATCCCCCGGATGGTGCGTACATAGATTCTCAAGTATGATGCGATACTCATCAAGCGGATGTGCTGAGAGATAAATGCCGACGAGGTCTCGCTCTTTGTTGAGACGCTCAATGGCACTCCACTCCTCCGCTTTTCCCGGTTGCGGCTTAGCTATCTCGATGTCGTCGAAGCTTCCGAAGAGCGAGTTCTGCGCCTGCTGTTTCTCCTGCTGATATAGCTGTCCGTAGCGCACGATAGCCTCGATGAATGTCTGTCCTTTGGAGTCTAATGCAAAGAACTGCTCACGTCGAAGTCCGAAGCTGTCGAAAGCCCCGCTCAATGCGAGCGACTCAAAGCATTTGCGATTGACGGCAGAGAGATTGACACGCTCCATGAGGTCGTAGATGTCGCGGTACTGTCCGTTAGCCTCGCGCTCCTTGATGATAGCGAGCGCCGGACCTTCGCCCATGCCTTTGATGGCCGCAAGGCCAAAGCGCACCTCGCCCTTCTTATTGACACCGAAATCCACAAACGACTCATTGACATCAGGGCCGAGGCATGGCACACCGAGAGCCTTACACTCGTCCATGAGCTTCGTTATCTCCTTGATATCGCTCTTGCGACGAGTCATGATGGCCGCCATAAACTCTGCGGGGTAGTGTGCCTTGAGATATGCCGTCTGATATGCCACCCATGAGTAGCATGCTGCATGCGACTTGTTGAAGGCATACGATGCAAACTTCTCCCAGTCAGCCCATATCTTCTCCAACACTTTAGGGTCATGGCCGTTCTTGGTGCCGCCTTCAATGAACATCGGCTTCATCTGGTCGACGATGTCCTTCTTCTTCTTACCCATGGCCTTACGCAGCGCATCGCTCTGGCCGCGGGTGAAATCAGCCAGCTGGCGGGAGAGAAGCATCACCTGCTCTTGGTACACAGTGATGCCGTAGGTGTCCTTGAGGTACTTCTCTGTGATATCGATATCGTATGTGATAGGCTCCTTGCCGTTCTTTCGTGCAATGAATGACGGGATATAGTCCATAGGTCCCGGACGGTAGAGGGCATTCATGGCGATGAGGTCTTCAAAGACAGTAGGATGCAGTTCACGCAGATACTTCTGCATGCCTGCCGACTCAAACTGGAACGTGCCGATGGTACGGCCTTCCTGATAGAGTTTGTATGTCAGCTCGTCGTCTATCGGTATGTGGTCGAGGTCAACGTCAATGCCATGCACGGCCTTAATGATGCGGCAGCACTCCTTCTGCTCTGAGAGAGTCTTCAGGCCGAGGAAGTCCATCTTGATGAGACCTGTTGACTCTATGACATGGCCGTCATACTGTGTCACGGCAGTCTTGATGTCAGGGAAGTCCGGATCGTCGGCGGTAGATACCGGCACATGATCGGAGATAGGGTCACGGCAGATGATGAATCCGCAGGCATGGATGCCCGTGCCGCGTACTGTTCCCTCAAGCATCTTGGCGTATTTGATCGTGTTGGCCTCCTTAGGGTCTGCCGATGCCTCTGCCTCCCGCAGCTCCGGCACGCAGGATATGGCATTCTTGAGATTCATCTTCAATCCGTCAGGCAGACGGTCAGGAATGGCCTTGCAGAGAGCATTGGAGCGGTCGAGGGGCAGCTTCTCCACGCGTGCCACATCCTTGATGGAGTTCTTCGTGGCCATAGAGCCGTAGGTGATGATATGTGCGCAATTGTCATGACCATACTTGTCCATGACCCACTGCAGGACCTTGCCTCGTCCATCGTCATCGAAGTCTGTATCGATATCCGGGAGTGAGATACGGTCTGGATTGAGGAAACGCTCGAACAGCAGGTCATACTTCAGCGGATCGAGTTTGGTGATGCCCAAGCAGTAAGCCACTACCGAGCCGGCCGCCGAACCACGTCCCGGGCCCACCCAGACGCCGAGTTCGTTGCGTGCGGAATTAATGAAGTCTTGCACGATAAGGAAGTATCCTGGGAAGCCCATCGTCTTCATGATGTGCAGCTCAAAGCGTATTCGCTCGTCCACTTCCTTCCGAATGCCTTGCTCGGCAGCCCATGCCGAGAGTTCGTCAGGCTGCAATGCCTTCTCGTAGGATATCTGAGTATATCCGTTGCCGTAGAGTCGTGATGCGCCTTCGTATGCCAGTTTGCCGAGGAAGTCTGCCTCAAACTTTATGCGATAGAGTTTCTCGTAGCCTCCAAGTTTCTTTATTTTCTTCTGTCCGTCCTCCTCCGGGAGCTGGTTTTTCCAGTATTCGTCTGATGTGAACTCGTCATACAGATCTTTCTCAGTGAACTTCTCGCGCCACGCATCCTCAGAGCCGAACTCCTCAGGAATAGGGAAGAAGGGCATGATAGGGTCAGACTCTAGGTCGTAAGACTCCACCTTGTCCAGAATCTCACAAGTGTTACGCAATGCCTCCGGGACGTCACTGAATATCTGGTTCATCTCCTCACGCGTCTTAAACCACTCCTGCTTGGAGTAGAGCATGCGCGTGGGGTCGTCGAGATCCTTGCCCGTAGAGAGGCATAGCAGATGGTCATGAGCCTCGGCATTCTCCTGATCTACGAAATGACAGTCGTTAGAGCAGATGAGCTTCACGCCCTCTTCCTCAGCCAGTTGCATCAAGACCTTGTTGGCCTTCTGCTGCAGCGGGAATGTCTCTCGATTGGCACGGATATTAGGATCGGTTACTTCATGCCGCTGAAGCTCCAGGTAGTAGTCATCACCGAAGATGCCCTTGTACCATCGCAGAGTCTCTCGCGCACCTTCTATATCATCATTGAGAATCTTCGACGGCACCTCTCCGGCGATACACGCCGAGCAGCATATTATGCCCTCATGATACTGTTCAATGTCATAGTGGTCGGTACGTGGTTTGTTGTAGAATCCGTCCACCCACGAGCGTGACACTATCTTGATAAGGTTTTTGTATCCTGTGAGATTCTTTGCCAATAATATAAGATGATAGCGTTTGCGGTCAAGCACCTTGTCTTTGTCCTCTTTGTGACGTGGAGCGACATACACCTCGCAACCGAAGATAGGCATGAACGGCTCCTTTCCCTCCTTCTTCAGCGCCTTATTCTTCTTGTTGCAGATATCAAAGAGCTCCTTTACGCCGAACATATTGCCATGATCGGTGATGGCCATGCCACGCATA
>R12__coassemble_251_pt1 | contig 22450 bp, 15 predicted proteins | sample R12__metabat2_high_PE_039 | metagenome-assembled genome bin R12 | reverse complement strand
AAGGAGTAAAGAATAAGGAGTAAGGAATAAGGAATAGAAAGTTTGTCTCATCCCGCACATCAATAGGCCATTCCTCTATTTTCTAATATTTTCTTTGTGATTTATTCGCTCAACAAAAGTGTGGTAAGGCTACCACCTGTAATTTCTGATAAAGAATCTATAAAACATAACGAAACAGACATGCTACAGATAAAACAGTTTGAGGTAAACCCTCTGCAAGAGAACACCTACGTCCTCTCCGACGAGACACACGAGTGCGTCATCATCGACTGCGGAGCCTTCACACCCGAAGAGCAACAGGACGTCATTGACTACATCAAAAGCGAAGGCCTCACACCCGTGCATCTGCTCTGCACCCACGGCCATCTCGACCATAACTTCGGCATCGACGCCATGAACAAGGCCTTCGGGCTGAAGCTCGAGCTGCACCGCGGCGACGAGCGCATGGTGCGCGAGCTGCGAGAGCAGGCAGAGTCGCTCTTCGGCATGATCATAAACTTCACGCCACAGATAGAAGGCTTCCTCGCCGCCAACGACGAGGTATCGTTCGGCAACCACCGTCTGAAGGTCATCGCCACTCCTGGACATACCATGGGTGGCGTATGCTATTATTGTGAGGAGGAGCATTTGCTGCTTTCCGGCGACACACTCTTCCGTCAGTCTATCGGCCGCACAGACTTCCCCGGAGGCTCGATGTTCATGATCATCAACAGCCTGCGCTACATCTGCCAGCTGCCCGACGAGACACGTGTGCTCCCTGGCCATGGCCCAGAGACCACCATCGGCTACGAACTCGCACATAACCCATACCTCGACCGCTGATGCCTATACAGAAGTCAAACACCGAGAAGATCATCCTCGGCATCGACCCTGGCACGAACGTCATGGGCTATGGTGTGCTGCGCGTCATCGGCAACAAGGCAGAGATGGTGAGCATGGGCGTCATCGACATGCGTAAGATGAGCGACCCATACCTCAAGCTCGGCCATATCTACCAGCGCGTGACAGGTATCATCGAGGAGTATCTGCCCGACGAGATGGCCATCGAGGCACCGTTCTTCGGAGAGAACGTCCAGTCGATGCTGAAGCTCGGACGGGCACAGGGCGTAGCCATCGCCGCTGCCATACAACGCGACATTCCCATCCACGAGTATGCCCCGATGAAGATAAAGATGGCACTCACCGGCAACGGCTCTGCCTCTAAGGAGCAGGTGGCCGGCATGCTGCAGCGCATGCTCAAGCTCGACAAGTCAGAGATGCCGAAATTCATGGATGCCACCGACGCCCTCGCTGCTGCCTACTGCCACTTCATACAGATGGGCCGCCCAGAGTCTGCCGGCAAGCACTACAACTCCTGGAAAGACTTCGTCACCAAGAACCAAGGCAGGGTCTCTGGTGGCAAATAGTCCACACACAAAGTAAACAAACACCGCAACTATGTCAACAGAAATATCCAAGTCAACAGAAGGTAGCCTCTCCTCCCCCAACGCGGGGATGATGTCACAGAGTGACAGTAGAGGGGCCATAATAAAGATAGAGAACGGTGTCTGCCGCATGCCGCAATGGCGCATGGCAGAGCCTGTGACATTCTCACTCTGCCAGGGTGAGCACATCGCCATCGTCGGTCCCAACGGCGGTGGCAAGTCGATGCTCGTGGATATCATCACCGGTGCCCACGCCCTGCTGCCGATGAACCCCGTACGCTATGACTTTGCGCCACGCAAGGCGAAGATGGTGAGCGACAACATCAAGTACATGACCTTCCGCGACTCATACGGCACCACCGACGGCACATACTACTACCAGCAGCGCTGGAACCAGAACGACATCGACGAGACACCACTCGTCAGCGACCTCCTCGACGAGGCATTCCGCATCGCCGACGAAGGCCTCACCCGCAAGACCGTCTTTGATAAGTTCGTCGTCCGCGACGAGACACCCGAGCAGGAGGCACAGCGCCTCGCCGAGGAGAATGCCGACCGTCAGATCATGCATGCCGAGCTTGAGCGTGTGCGCCAGCGGCTGTATGAGATGTTCCATCTCGACGTGCTCCTCGACAAGCACATCATCATGCTCTCCAGCGGCGAGCTGCGCAAGTTCCAGCTGACGAAGACGCTGCTCACCAACCCACGCGTGCTCATCATGGACAACCCCTTCATCGGCCTCGATGTCAACGCACGCCAGCAGCTCCACGATTTCCTACGTGTCCTCACCCAGGAGACCAACGTCAGCATCATCCTCGTGCAGTCGAAGTCTGACGACATCCCCGACTTCATCACCCACGTCGTAGAGGTCCGCGACATGAAGGTCGGGCAGAAGCTCCCTCGCGAGCAGTACACCGTGCCGATGCCAGAGGGCGAAGTCCTCGACCCTGCCAAAGCACAGGCTATCGTCGCTCTCGATTCCATTCCCGCCCCTAAAGGGGATGGTCAGGGAGGGGCTACTTCTCCCTCCCTCACAGGGAGGGCCGGGGAGAGTCTGCCTGTCATCCAGTTCAACAACGTCAAGATACAGTACGGCCGTCGCACCATCCTCCGCGACCTCAACCTCACCGTCAACCGCGGCGAGCACTGGGCACTCTCCGGCGAGAACGGTGCCGGCAAATCAACGCTCCTCTCCATCGTCTGTGCCGACAACCCACAGGCATACGCCAACGACATCGTACTCTTCGGACACCAGCGCGGACGAGGCGAGAGCATCTGGGACATCAAGCGCCATATAGGCTATATCTCACCCGAGATGCACCGGGCATTCCAGCGCGACCTCCCTGCAATACACATCGTCGCCAGCGGAATGTCTGACATGAACGGCCTTTACCTTAAGCCGAAACCCGAGCAGGTGGAGCAATGTCTCTTCTGGATGGACATCTTCGGAGTGAAGCATCTCGCCGACCAGACGTTCCTGAAGCTGTCAAGCGGAGAGCAGCGTCTGGTGCTCCTCGCACGTGCCTTCGTGAAAGACCCCGCACTACTCATCCTCGATGAGCCGCTCCATGGCCTCGACCTCGTCAACCGTCGTCTCGTGAAAGACATCATCGAGACCTTCTGCCGCCGGCCGGGCAAGACTCTCATCATGGTCACCCACTATCAGGAGGAGCTCCCGCCGTGCATCGACCACTCCATCTTCCTACGCCGTAACGAGTGACATGCGATATAAACCGTCGCTACGCTCAACATCTTTAAATGGATTTCAGACATCCGAATCAAACATCAATCAAACATCTAGATAAACCGATGATGGAATAATATTGATGAGACTTTATACAAATAGCGAAAGCCATGGATGCATTAAAAGAATACAAAGACAAATCAAAAGTTTTCTTCGACATAAAAGGATGTGCATTCCGCTCACAAGATTGGTATCATGGAGGAGTCGACGAATTAGTTTATGAGGTTGGACTAAAATGGGAGCTGGAGAATCTTGGTTACACAGTTCTTCGCCAAACAGAATTCCCTGTGTACTACCGAGGAGTTATAACGAATATAAGAAGACGAGTGGACTTAGTTGTCCAATCCAAATATATAGGCAATGTTATTCTTGAACTGAAAGCAGTAAACTTTATAGAAGACAAGCATCGATTGCAGCTGCATTCATACATGAGACTGACAAACACGACATATGGCATGATGATAAATTTCAGCCCAAAGGGTATTGTCTATACAGAAATATGGGAATACGACTCAATTAAAAACACATGTTACAGAATTACAGTCTGAATTGAGGTACCACCATTAGCTCCATATAGTCCATCAATAAGTTCAGCTCGATGTTAGTTGATGTTTGAACAAGATGTCTAAATAACAGAAAAAGATGTTGAGCCTTAGGCGACTAAATAAGACAAATGACCATAACAACCCAAACAACCAATAGATGAAAAAGACCCTCACACTACGCGACACCGACTTCATGTCGATGATGCAACGCCGAATATTCAACGTGCTGCTCGTCGCAAACCCATACGACGCCTTCATGCTCGAAGACGACGGACGCATCGACGAGAAACTCTTCGAGGAGTACTCGCGACTCGGACTGCGCTACCCGCCGCGATTCTTCCGTGTCGCCACCTACGACGCTGCCATAGAGCAGATTGCACATCAGGCATTCGACCTCGTCATCTGCATGCCGAGCACAGAGTCTAACGACGTCTTCGACATCGCACGCGAGATAAAGGTCCACCACCCGCAGCTGCCCATCGTCGTCCTCACGCCATTCTCACACGGCGTCAGCAAGCGCATGAAGAACGAAGACCTCTCCGCTTTCGAGTACGTCTTCTGCTGGCTCGGCAATACCGACCTCCTCCTCTCCATCATCAAACTCATGGAGGACAAGATGAACCTCGAGGCTGACCTCAAGGCCGGCGTGCAGATGATTCTGCTCGTCGAAGACTCCGTACGCTTCTACTCCAGCTTCCTCCCGATACTCTACAACTTCATTCTCCAGCAGTCGCTCAACTTCGCCACCGAGGCGCTCAACAGCACTCTCGAGACGCTCCGCATGCGAGGACGCCCGAAGATTGTGCTCGCACGAAACTACGAGGAGGCATGGCTCCTATACCAGCGATACTCCGACAACACCCTCGGCATCATCACCGACTGCCGCTTCCCGATGGCTGAAGGCCAGGAAGCCATAGCCGATGCCGGAGCACAACTGCTGCGTGCCATACGCGAGCAAGACCCGTTCATACCGCTAATCATGGACTCCTCAGAGGAGGAGAACGTCCGTGAGGCCATCGCCTGCGACGCCTCGTTCATCAACAAGAACTCCAAGTCGCTCGACCATGACCTCCGCAAGATCATCCTCCACAAGTTCGGATTCGGCGATTTCATATTCCGAAACTCAGAGACACTCGAGCCGCTCGTACGCATACACAACCTCAAAGAGCTGCAGGACAACATCTTCACGCTGCCACGCGAGGCTCTACTCTTCCACATCACCCGCAACAACGTCTCACGCTGGCTCTGCTCACGAGCGCTCTTCCCTATCTCTGAGTTCCTGAAGAAAATCACCTGGCAGTCGCTGCAGGATGTCGATAAGCATCGCGAAATCATCTACGACGCCATCGTCGCCTACCGCCGCATGAAGAACCAAGGCGTCGTAGCCGTATTCCATCGCGAACGCTTCGACCGATTCTCTAACTTCGCACGCATCGGCGACGGCTCACTCGGAGGCAAGGGCCGTGGCCTCGCTTTCATCGACAATATCATCAAGCGCCACGCCGACCTCAACAGCTACGACAACTTCCCCGTGATGATACCGAAGACCGTCGTCCTCTGCACCGATGTCTTCGACGAGTTCATGGAGAAGAACGACCTCTACCCTCTCGCGCTCTCCGACGCCTCCGACGAGGAGATACTCAACGCCTTCGTCAAGGCTCACCTGCCCATACGCCTCGCCGATGACTTCCGAGTGCTCATGGACGTCGTGCCGGGGCCTCTCGCCATCCGTTCTTCATCGTTGCTTGAGGATGCTCACTATCAGCCGTTTGCAGGTATCTATTCAACCTATATGATACCACCGCTCGACGACAAGGAGGAGCGCCTCGAGATGCTCGCCGACGCCATAAAGGCCGTCTATGCCTCTGTCTATTACAAAGACTCAAAGGCATACATGACCGCCACGTCTAACGTCATCGACCAGGAGAAGATGGCTGTCATCATACAGGAGGTCGTCGGACACCAGCACGAGACACGCTTCTATCCGCAGGTATCGGGCGTGGCACGCTCCATCAACTACTACCCCGTCAACGACCAGAAGGCGGAGGACGGCATCGTCAATATGGCACTCGGACTCGGCAAGTATATCGTCGATGGCGGCGAGAACCTGCGTGTGGACCCTTACCAGCCTAAGAACATCATGCAGATGTCGGAGATGGAGATAGCACTCAGAGAGACACAGACGCGATTCCTCGCACTCGACCTCTCGCAGACAAAGCTCGACTTCAAGACCGACGACGGCTTCAATCTCCTCAACCTCTCCGTCCGTCAGGCTGACAAAGACGGGGTGCTGCGATGGATATCGTCAACATTCGACGCCTACGATCAGGTCATACGCGACGGATACTACGAGGGGCCGTCACGCAAGATAATATCCTTCTCCGGCATACTGCAGTATGATGTGCTGCCGATGCCGGAGGTATTGCAGAAGGTGCTCTACTACGGCTCGGAGGAGATGAAGCGCCCTGTGGAGATTGAGTTCGCCGCAAACGTCAACGACGACCGCACGGGAGAGTTCTACCTCCTGCAGATACGCCCGATGGTGGACAATAAGATGATGCTCGACGAAGACCTCGATGCCATTCCGGACAACCAGCTGCTGCTGCGCTCGGAGAGTGCCATCGGCCACGGCATCATGTCTGAAATATATGATGTCGTGTACGTCAAGACCGACGGCTACTCGGCATCCATGAATCCGCAGATAGCCGACGAGATGGAGCATATCAACGACAAGATGCTCGCTGAGCAGCGAGAGTATGTCCTCGTCGGACCGGGACGATGGGGATCAAGCGACCCATGGCTCGGCGTACCGGTGAAATGGCCGGCAATATCCGGAGCGCGTGTCATCGTGGAGTGCGGCCTCAACGACTACCGCATCGACCCGTCGCAAGGCACACACTTCTTCCAGAACCTCACATCCCTCGGCGTAGCGTACTTCACCATCAACCCATACCGTGGCGACGGACTGTTCAACGAGGAGTGGCTCAACAGCCTGCCAGCCATCGAGGAGACAGAGCACGTCCGTCACATACGCCTCGCCCACCCTCTCACCGCCAAGGTCGACGGAATGAAGAAGAAAGGCATCGTCCTCATACCTGAGGAGTAATGGAATAAGGATTAATTGCCATTGGAATAAGGATTAATTGCCATTGGAATAAGGATTAAGGGATTAAGGATTAAGGTTTAATTGCCAATAGCGCACGAATAAATACTTACATCCATATCTTGATTATTCCATCATCCCTATTTTCTAATATTTTCTTTGTGATTTCATCGCTCCAAACAAAGCCACTAATAATATGCAAATAGATTCGCTAACTTCTGCAATAACAAAAAAACTCCCCCTTTGGGGGCAGGGGGGCTTACCCATTTTATGGCTTGCCCTCCTCCTCACCGTCATGCTCCCGACAACAGCAAGCGCCTTCGACGACACCGTACAGGCACGCTATGACTCTCTACTCTCCGTCATCAGCGGATGTCCCGAAACCGTGCAAACCACAAAATCCATCACGGCATTCGGAGCAAAAGGCGACGGAAAGACAGACTGCCGACGAGCATTCGACAAGGCCATGCGGGCCGCAGCACGCACACCACGAGGGCTGCACATCGTCATTCCGAAAGGCCGTTGGCTCGTAAAAGGCCCGATACACCTCGTCAGCAACATAACCCTCGAGCTGAAAGAGGGCAGCACACTACTCTTCGCGCCAAACCCGGAATACTATCTGCCGGCCGTCAGGACATCTTGGGAAGGATCCTTCTGCCAGAACTATTCGCCGTTCATCTACGGCTTCCAGCTCGAGAATATACGCATCATCGGCAGCGGAACAATTGACGGCAACTGCATGGAGACATTCCCAACGTGGAGGGCTCAGCAGAAAACCGATCAGGCAAAGCTGCGCGAACAGGACCACAACAACATCCCTATTCAGCAGCGAAACTACGGCGAGGGAAACATGCTCAGACCGCATCTACTGCAACTATTCGGATGCCGGAACATCACCATCGAGGGAGTATTCATAACTAACTCGCCATTCTGGTGCATACACCTACTCAAAAGCGAGAATATCATCTGCCGAAGCCTACGCTATGACGCTAAGCTCGTCAACAACGACGGCATTGACCCGGAGATGTCACGCAATATCCTCATCGAGGATGTACACTTCAACAACGGAGACGACAACATCGCCATCAAGGCCGGACGAGATAACGACGGATGGGGAGACAACGCCGATATCGCACCCGACGGACTACAAGATCTATACCGTCCGCAGCCTACGGAGAACATCATCATACGCAACTGCCACTTCAAAGGACTACACGGAGTCGTCATAGGCTCGGAGATGAGCGGAGGAGTAAGGAATATCTACGTCCGTGACTGCGACTATGCCGGATACAACAAACGGGCGCTATACGTCAAGAGCAACCCAAACCGAGGAGGATTCGTCAGAGACATCTACTTCGACAACTGCTCCTTCGACGAGGTGGAGGATATGTTCTACATCACGTCGATGTATGCCGGTGAAGGCGCCGACGACAACCACTTCACGAACATCTCGGACATTCACGTCAGCAACGTCTCATGCCGAAAGGCACGCAACGCTGCTGTGGTGCTGCAAGGCACAAAGGCCATGCCGCTACGCAACATATCCTTCGACCACCTCAACGTCGGAGAATCGAAGATAGGATTCTCCAGCATGTATGCACCAGACGTACGACTCTCCGACTGCAACCTCGGAGGAACAGTCAACGGGGCACCTACACAAGTCACCAGTCACGACGGACTATGGGATAAAGACAAGAAGCAATAGCACACACCAACCCACACAGCATCAACATAATAAGACACTAAGCAACAGCTTGGCTGACACACAACGTCATGCCAAGCTGTTGCTTTTTTTTATCCATAAGCACCTGCTCATGCACCGATTATATGCTTATCACAACCCCATTTGCATCTTATCACAACCTCATTTGCACCTTATCACAACCCCATTTGCATCTTTCTGCGATGTAATTACTCAGTCTTTACGCAGCAATTACTCAGTCTTTATACTGCAATTACTGAGTCTTTACACTGTAATTACTGAGTCTTTACATCACAACTCAATACCAACGAGACGATGATTTGATACTAACGACAACGTGATTTGATGCTAACGGCAACGTGATCTGATGCTAACGACAACGTGATCTGATGCAATTGTCCAACGTAATCTGATGCAATGGCCAATATACTCTAATCCTGTTAACATTACAGCCAACATTCACCAGCAAGATGCCACAGACCTTCCAGCAGCGCGTTGTGAGCTACGTTAGCCTTGATTTGGTGGATTATAGTGGTGATTTGACATGCACACCATCATCCCACACCCACCTTATATATATATTTTTCGCACCTCCATGAGTTTTTTTCCGCATAATATTTGGCAGATTAAAAAATTTTTCATACCTTTGCACCCATCTATCAACATGTATTACAATAACTAAACAAACAAACATCTCAATGAAGAAAATCTTTACTCTTATTACAGCCCTCGTGGCATGCATCGCCGTCAGCGCACAGCAGAGCTACACATGGGACTTCACAAAAGGCTTCAGCGAAAGCACAAAGGCTAACCTCAAGGCTGATGCCACCAACTGGACAACCAACCGTACCGATGCCACCACAGGCGAGGTGACAGGCTGGAAGAATGCCAGCGTACAGACTGACTATCTCTACGCCAACGGAGCTGTCATACCTGAGCTCGAAGGCCTCAAGTTCTCAGGCTATAAGGCAGGCCACATCCTCCTCGACCCGACATCTATCCGCGTCGGCACAACATCGCAGAAGATCACTCTGCCAAAGATGTATAACGGCCAGCACCTTACTGTCGTGGCACGCTCAGCAAACAGCACAGCCACGAATCGTGCGCTCGTGTCTTACTCTGACGAGCTCACCAACTACGACGGACCTGCCGGAGGATACTGTCTCGGAAGTCAGGCAGAGGGTGCGTCAGAAGACGGCAACTACACCCTTACATGGGAGTGCGTGACAGATAACGAGGAGGGCGTAGAGCTCACCTTCGGCACAGGCTCCGAGAGCGGCGGCATCGACATCAAGTCCATCAAGATCAGCGGCGGAACAGTCGATGAGGCTAAGAGCGTGGCATACATCTACAGCGGTGAGCTCGATGCAGACATGTACTATATCATGCGACCATCTGAGTCTGCTGGCTTCACATGGACAGACATACCTCAGGATGCCGTCATCAGCACAGACTCGCTGCGTGCCTTCGACGCTGTCGTCATAGCTCCATCGGTCACAGAGGGCTCGGCAATGGCTACGCTCGCTGCTTCGCAAATAGCTTTCGTGCCTATGGTCAACCTCAACACATCACTCTTCGGATACGCCACAGCAGGTGCTGAGCTGAATCTCACAGCTGTCAACGCCAGCGACGATATCTTCGCCGGCATAAGTGTTGACGCAGAGACAAAGGCCATCGCTTACTCTACGACATCACCTGTCGGTGTGACGCTCCCAGAGCGATTCGCCGAGGACGCCATAATCGCATACGCCGGCGAGGCAGTTGCAATACACCAGCACACGCCTCTCCGCAACAGCTACATCCTGCTTCCTTCGCCAGCAGACTTCGGCGTTGACCTCGACGCATGGTCATCAATGCTCAGCAACGCACTTAGCATCGTCTGCGGAACAAAGCGTACAGTACAGGCTGCAGCCACTCCGGCATACGCCATGACATACGCCAACGGCACAACGACAGTAGCACTCACATGCTCTACGTCTGGTGCCACCATCACCTATTCTGTCGACGGCGGAGAACCTCAGACATATACCGAGCCTCTCTCATTCACTTCGGCTGCCACAATAACAGCATCAGCCATAGCAGAGGGTTACGAGAAGAGCGCAGAGTCAACAAAGACCGTTGACATCCAGGCTGCTGCCGACGCTCCTGTCATCAACGTCACAACGGCTGACGGCGTAGCTACCGTAACCATCACGGCTGCAGAGGGAGCTACCATAAAGTATAACTTCCGCGGATCAGCTGTCGAGACAGAGTCATCAACATACACCGAGCCGTTTACCGTAAGCGAGAACTGCACCGTGACAGCATTCGTGCCGGCATCAGAGTCGATGCTCGCTTCTGACATCGCCTCACAGGCTGTCGTCATAGAGGGCTACACACCTATGAAGGCCGTCATCTCACACTTCGACGCCAACAAGGCAGAGTATAGCAACGGCGAGTCAAAGGCATTCTACTACTGCTACCTCAACCCGAACCTCGAGAACAAGAAGAGCTACGCTCTCTCTGAGAACTATACCGTACAGTTCTGCCCAGAAGGCGGCGAGTGGATGGTAGAGACAAGCGGACAGCAAGTGGTATGGGAGTCAACAGGCCCGAAGCACAACATCGGCGATGCTACCGACTACAATCCTATCTCTGCTCTCGACGATATCGACAACGAGGCAACAGCAGGCGAGATAACAATCGGCTCTACAGCATCTACCACACAGATTGTTGACGGCGAGGAAGTAAGCGTCAAGGACGATCCTTCTGCTGCCATCGTATCTACAAAGGCTTTCCAGGCTCCGTTCGACGTCGTGGTATATGTCGGCGGCAAGAATGCTGAGGTTGACGAGGTATCCGTATCGGCTGACGGACAGACATGGTTCCCTATCGGCAAGGTTGCCATCCCGATGTATGAGGACACACCAAACAAGAGCCGTTGCTGGTGCCGCAACGTCATCAGCTATAAGGGCACAGACCAGGTGTATGTACGTGTAGCTGCATGCAGCACTTCCACAAACCGTATCTTCGATATCTTCGTAAAGGGTCCGGGCGAGGCTGACGCCATCGCAGAGGTTGCTGCCGACGCTCCTGCCAAGATGCAGAACGACGCCATCTACAACATCGCTGGTCAGCGCATATCATCAGTCGCACGGCCGGGCATCTACATCCAGAATGGCCGTAAGTTCATGCAGAAATAATCACTACTGACATCACATCACAACAAAGGCACAGAGGTGCAGAGCTCTTTCCTGATAAAGAAGCTCTGCACCTCTGCACCTTATTTTAGCCACAATTTTAGGTAGGTGTCATATCATAACTCAGGCGTCTTTTGCCCTTTCCCCTTCGTCATCCGCCCGCCCTTTGTTTTGTTCGTGGTCATATATGGCCACGCTCTGCAGCCACTATCCGTCCTCGTCCAACTTGAAGTGCTTCTTCATAACGCTATGTGCAGAAGCACCCTGAATCCCGAAGGGGTAAAACAGAGATGACGCCACATAGCTGCCATCTTCCGATCAACTGTCATAACGCAGCACAGACCAACATCATCCGCAACTCACCGTCATCTTAGCCAGATGCCTTTGGCGGTATTATTCAGTATCTTATGTATCTGTATCTGCCCGAAGACACCAAGAGTGAGATAAACCAATGACACAAACAGAGTCACACCGACAAGGCCCCACTGGCAGCATGCAGTAAGCAGGTACCACGAGACGAGGGCAAACACCATGTAGATTATGGTCTGAATGCGAACGGCTCCGATACCGTTCACAACATACAGATTCACCGTGCAATAGGTCTGGATGAACACCATCACAGCCATGCTGAATGTCACCTCTGACGGTATGACGACATCCGCGCCGACCCAGTATCTGTACACCACATCGGCAACAGCAGCCAACAGCACAAATGCCAACACCGACAACGCTACAAGCTGCATAAGACGGCGATACGTCGTGCGCATCCATTTATAGTCGCGCAGAGTGTAGGCATCGGTGAAAGCAGACCACATCGGAGTGACGATGATAGTCGCTGTCATGCAGATAACGTTGAAATACTTGTTGGCAATGTTATAATGCGTCACGGCGACAGGACCCAACTCACGGCTTATCACAACATTAACTATCTGGAAGACAGCTATCATGCACAGCTGAATGATGAAGAACTGCACACCGAGATTCATGATGCTGCGCGTCAGAGAGAAGTCGATATTGCGCAGCGAAGGACGATAGTCCTTATAACGCCCGATACTGAAGAACACAACAGACGCAAGAGCCGTCACTATGCAAGGCACACCAGAAAAATACAATGCGAGATTCGTCAGACTGCCGTCGGTAGTCTGCGAGAGAAGGTATATTGCCAACAACGACAGCCACTGACCGGAAGCCTGTATGACAGAGGCATAGCCGTTCTTCTGGTCGGCATTCAGCAAGGCACAGAAGATGTTGGCAACCATATTGCCACAGGTAAAGATAATGATTACAGCAAAGACAAATGTCAGCTCGTCATGATACGCTGCGTCAACACCAAGAATGCCCGCCCAGTCGAGGAAACCATTCGCAACAAGTATCACCGCCAACGCAATACCAACGATGATCGACAGCACAGCGTATGTCGTGCTGACATAACGGCGGGCAAGGGCGCTATCACCTCGCGCCTTTGCCTCTGCAAAACGGTTGCGGAAGCCATTGCAAAGTCCAAGGTCGAGGAATGTCACCCAGCCAATGATGCTCGACAATGCAAGCCAGATGCCGTAGCGCTCCTGATTGAGATAGCCTATCGTCAGAGGCACGACAAGCAGATTCGCAACGACATTGGCAACACGCATCGCCATAGATATGGCAATGTTATTGAGAGCCTCCTTCGAGCGGACATCGCTGCCGGAGTATCGTGAGCGTAGAGTGCCTATTATATCCATAGAGTGATTGTTGGTCTGATTAGTTGTATAATCTGCAAAGTTATAAAAAATTACCGAGACAAGGTGGCATGCGCACCTCTATTTGGAAAAATTAACTAAAAGTATAACTATATTGCAAATAAAATTCGTAACTTTGCACAGATTATACTAAACGGCATATACAAATATGAGTAATACGAACGAACATTCAGAACAAACGATGATTGACACGAAGACGGTGTGGCACCTGCTATGGCAGAAGCGATACGTCTTCATCGTGGCATGGGTGCTGACGGCGGCGTTGGCTTGCATATACATCATACCCAAACCAAATACCTACCGATGCAACGTCATGCTCGCACCTGAGGGGGCCGGAGATGCAGAAGGCGGGTTAGCGTCGGTGGCATCGTCATTCGGATTCAACATCGGAGGCATGGCAACATCTGACGCCATCTACCCTTCGCTATATCCGGAGGTATTCGAGTCAACAGAGTTTCTCGTCTCGCTGCTGAATATCAAGGTGCAGACGTATGACAAAAGCCTTACCACCGACTATTACACATACATCACACAGCATCAGAAACGCAATGCTCTCACCGCTGCCGTTTCCAACATATTCGGCAGCAAGAAGCAGGCACAGTGGAAGCCGGTGGCTGACATCGACCCGTTCTCGCTCACCGTTCCTGAGCACAATCTCATAGAGAAGCTCAAAGACTTGATAAAATGTACGGTGGACAAGAAGAACGATGTCATTACCATCTCTGTGGAAGACCAAGACCGACGAGTATGCGCCTTGCTTGCCGACTCCATCAAAGAGCGCCTCCAGAACTTCATCATCGACTATCGTACGAAGAAGGTACGACAGGACGTGGCTTACTATCAGCACCTCACAGACTCTGCACGTCTGGAGTACGAGAAGGCGGTAGGCAAATCAGGATCGTATGATGATGCACACCGCAATGCCGTCTTGCAGACATACCTCGGACAGAGTGACAAGCTGAAGAACGATCTCTCGCAGAAACAGACAGCATACAACACGCTGTCAACTCAGCTGCAAGCTGTACAGGCTAAGCTACAGGAGCGAACGCCATCTTTCACTACGCTGCGCAGCGCTACTATACCAATCGAGCCTGACAGCCCTAAGCGCCTGCGTTTCATCGCCGGCATGCTCATTCTCGTCACAATCATCATCTCTATGTGGGCAGCACGTTCTGAGATGAAGAAGCTGTTCAGAAGTTAGCGCCAGCTAGTCACTTTTCACTCGTCACTTGCCACTTGTCACTCGTCACTCCTCCTCACATCCCACTCATCACTTGTCACTTGCCACTTTTCACTTGCCACTCCGCGTCAACTCGAACAAAATGTTTCCGAACAGATGCTCCGTGGATGTTTGTCTGAGAGAACCTGCTTGTGACACTTCCCTGCTCATCATTTATACACCCTAAGCACCAACAAACCTCGATCTACGCACAATGAACATCCTTATCTACGAAGATGACTTGACAGGCCACCACATGGAATACCTGCACCACTATCACCAGAGTGCCATCATGCACCCTGATGACAGCTACATCTTCTATGTCCCTGAGATGTTCAAGGAGAAGAAAGCAATGGCAGAATGGCCGGCTGCAGACAACGTAACATTCAGATACTTCACAACAGAGGAGCAGCGCATTTCCTTCGCGGGAGGAGCAGCCATCAAAGGATGGCACAGAAGCCGCATACTTTGCCAGAAGGCGAAAGAGGTGAAGGCAGAGATGGTCGTGCTGACAATGTTTGCCGAGTTCATGCCCTTCGTCAGCATGCTGCTGCCGGCAAAGATGAAACTGCGGGGCATCATATACAACGTCAGCCTATGGAGCGGCTCAGGGGCATCAGCGAAGAAACGCCTGCTCGATTTCGTACGCTACGGCATAGCAGTCGGCTGCAGGTCAACCGACCGCATGTTCATCCTCAATAACAGCAAAGCATGCGACTCACTTAGACGCCTGTACCACACGCAGAAGTTTGCACCATTGCCCGACCCATTGCCCATCGTCATAAAGCAGTCACCACGCAATCTGCGGCAGCAGCTGTCGTTGGCAGACAATCAGACTGTATATCTGCATTTCGGCGGATTGGCAGAGCGCAAGGGCACACTCGAGATATTGAAGGCTATCTGTCTCGACGAAGCCGGACGCCTCAAAGACAGCGTCTTCATATTTGCCGGCAAGATAGACCAGGACATTCGCACCCGGTTCTACCAGCTGTTGCCACAGGCAGAGCAGCGGGCGCGGGTAATCGTTTACGACACTTTCTGCACATATCAGCATCTGTACGACCTCTGCTACACGGCAGACATCATTCTCATGCCTTACCAGATAACAAACCTCAGTAGCGGAATCATCGGCTACGCTTCATTCTTCGACAAGATGGTCGTGGGCCCATCAGACGGTCTCCTCGGCCAGCTGATAAGGGAGAACGGTCTCGGAGTGACATTGCCTACGGTTGACGCAGCGGCACTATACGAATTCCTTTGTGTCCACCATGAAGCCATACACTCAAGAGCCTACGCAGAAACGAACACCGTGGACAAATTTATCTCAGCCATATTCGACAATGCAGATTGACATCAACAATATACGACGCCATCTGACAGAAATGGGAGCGGCACTCGTGCCCATATCCATTCCTATCGGCATGATGGTGAAGCTGCTGACGGGCAACCTGCTCTTCGGCAACCTGTGCATGGCACTCGGCATCTTCCTCCTATTCCCCTTCCGACGTCTGCGAGAGGGATTCCGGTTAGGATTGCTGACGGGTGTTGCAGTATTCTTCATCATGGCGTTCGTCTATTATTTCTGCTCGGAATTCTCAGAAAGTGTCTATCTGCTCTATCTTGGCGTCACATTGTGCTATGCACTCGGCCTGTCGCTGCTGCATATTGATGAGGATATGCGCATGGACAAGTTCATACGGTGGCTATGGTTGCTGTCATTGCTATGCATACTCAGCGCGATATACTGCTTCACCACGGGCAAGATAGACTTGCTGTCAGGAGCATTCGGATACAGCGAGGGCGGCGACCTTCTGTACGATGGCCTCACCATGGGCAGCACAGGCATTACGCAGCTGGTGTGTACCTTCTACATTCTGTCAACTCAGAAGACACTGAAGACAGGCCACCGCGTGCTGTTGCTGCTGCTCATCATCATCGACTTCGCCATCGTGCTCCTCGCATTCAAGCGCACGCCATTGCTCATCGCGCTCTTCATCATCATCTACTATCTGCGACGCTTAGGCTATCTGAAAGCCACGCCACGCAATATGCTCATTCTCATTGCATGCATAACGGCACTGACGGCAGCAGTACTGGCAACTCCGGATCTGCGCGATGCCGTGGCAGCCATCGCCGAAGACACGTATGAGGGCGTAGTTAATCTCGTGACAGGCACACATACCGGAAACTCTCTCACCAACTCCACAGATATCCGCCTCGAAGCCCGTCAGACAGCACTCGGATATCTCTCGACATACGATATGCTCGAGCGAGTCATAGGAGGAGGTTTCATGACATTCTGGTTTGACATGCCTCTCCTGCAGGCATACCTCGACATGGGCATCATAGGCGTACTGCTATATGGTTTCTATACTGTCTATCTGCCGTTTAAGATGATCTGTAGCAAGATGCGCCACAATGACATGCTCTGCTGCCTTGGCATGCTGTCAATATACGGTGCAATATGTTGTCTCACCAGCGGACATCCTTACTCACACACGCAATGGATTCCCGTCTGCATCCTTTGCTTCGCGCTTAACAACCGCTCAAGTCTTACACCGCCATCTGCCTGCACCTGCACCGCAGAAGATGCCCTCACTCACGAATCATAACCCCCACCCACTCATCAATCATGTCAAAGATCTTCTTCATAATGAATATGGCTCCCCGGTACGTCGAGGCATCGTATGTCCTGTTCGAACGCGAACTGGATATCACCTGGTGTTTTGGCAGCAACGACACCGATATTATGGAGATGGACCATTCGCTGTTAGCCGATGTCCGAATACTTCAGACGAAGCACATCGGGAAGGCATACCATCTGCAAGGCCTCATCAGCGAGGCTCTCCATGCCGATGCCACCCACTACATCATGATTGGCGAACCTGGATTGCTGACGACATGGATTCTGCCATGGCTGCTGCGGCTATTGCGTCCCAAGGCGAAGGTAATGTTCTGGACACACGGATGGTACGGACGAGAATCCCGGTTGAAGGCAATGCTGAAGAGGTTTTACTTCAAACCGGCACACGCCATACTGACCTACGGCGACTATGCCCGGAGACTGATGATAGAAGCGGGATTCAATGCTGAACGTATATTTGCCATACACAACAGCCTCAACCATGACCTCCAGGTAAGAATAAGACAGACACTCACCCCATCAGATATCTATAGCCACCACTTCGGCAATACAGCGCCTGTGCTACTCTTCATCGGCAGGCTGACAGCCGTGAAGCATCTTGACATGCTGCTGAAGGCGGTGCGTCTGCTCGCTGATAAAGAAGAGACATACAACATCGTATTTGTCGGCAATGGCACAGAACGTGCTGCACTTCAGCAACAGACCGAACAGTTGCAGCTAGCAGACAGGGTATGGTTCTACGGCGAGAGCTATGACGAGCAGACAAACGCCACTCTCATATACAATGCCGACCTCTGCGTCTCGCCAGGCAATGTCGGGCTGACGGCCATGCACGCCCTTGTCTATGGCACACCGGTATTGACGCACGACGACTTCACATGGCAGATGCCAGAGTTTGAGGCGGTAGTCGATGGCACGACAGGCTCGTTCTTCCATCATGGCAGCACAGAATCGCTGAGCCAGAGCATTGCCTTATGGTTTGAAGAGCACCGCACAGAACGTGATGCCGTACGGCAACGCTGCATGGACGAGATAGACAGTAGATGGACTCCAGAATATGAGCTATCTGTATTAAAGAAAGCATTAAACCTCTGACGAACCCAATAAGAAATAAGAAGATTAGGAAATAGGAAATCAGAAGATTAGCAAACAGAAGTCAGAAGATTAGGAAATAGAAATCAGAAGATTAGGAAACAGCAATCAGAAGATTAGCAAATAGAAATCAGAAGATTAGCAAACAACAATCAGAAGATTAGGAAACAGCAATCAGAAGATTAGGAAATAGGAGATTAGTAAATGAAGATATACGATGCACGACTTATAGACCTGCCGAAGATAACCGACCCACGCGGCAATCTATCATTTATTGAGCAGATGCGGCATATCCCCTTCGAGATAAAGCGAACGTACTGGATATATGATGTCCCGGGAGGATACGACAGAGGCGGCCATGCCTACAAGGAGAACGAAGAGTTCATCATTGCGCTGTCAGGCTCGTTTGACTTAGTGCTCGACGACGGCGAACAGAAGGTGACATTCTCACTCAACCGCTCATACAAAGGTGTGTATGTGCCGAAAGGCATGTGGCGATGCATGACAAACTTCTCTACCAACTCCCTCGCACTCGTGCTGTCGTCAACCAATTATGACAAGGATGACTACATCATGGATTACGCCGAATTCCGTGCCTGGGCAAAGAATCCAGCAGTAAAGACGAACTCCCCTGATGCTCTGACATCCATCCCCGTCCTTGCCAACGACCGTCTGTTCCACTACGACGGTGGCACAACCGTCGACGACTGCGCTCTCGCAGAGCTCAGCAAGATGCATGATCCCGAGGGCAATCTCACATATATCTACGAGAACATCCACGTGCCATTTCCCATCAACCGTGTATTCTACACCTACGACATCCCCGGTGGTGAAGACCGCGGAGCCCATGCCCACCGCGAGTGCCACCAGTTCATCATCGCAGCATCAGGAGCCTTTGACGTTGTCCTTGACGATGGCATCAACAAGCGGACAGTAACGCTCAACCGTCCGTTCTACGGTCTTCATGTGCCACCGGGAGTATGGGCGTCTGAGCAAGCCTTCTCTTCCGGCAGCATCTGTCTCGTACTCTCAAGCCACACCTACGAGGAAAGCGACTACATACGTAATTACGATGACTATCTGGCATACAAAGGGCTATAATGCCGCAGCCACTGAAGCATATTATCAACTATGGCATAGAGTCAAGTCACAATCTTCCTGTCAAGAATTTAAGAATTAAAGAATCATAAGTCAACGAATTGACAAGAAGGCTCAGAATAAGAGCAGGCAGGAAATCCATTGCGCCAGTCCTCTCTCCTTCTTGCTAATTCATTATTCTATAATTCTATTATCCTTGATAATAAAATAAGCAGAAGAGATTGCGTACCTACATTACGCTATAATTAATAACCGCATGAAATAAAGACAACATGATAAAGCTATTAGACCTTAAGGCGATAACGAACGAACATCTCGACGAATACATGGCGGCCGCAAGACGCGTCGTAGAGTCGGGATGGTATCTGCAAGGCGAAGAGACAAAACGCTTTGAGAGCCTCTATGCCAAGTATATCGGCACACAGCATTGCATAGCGGTGGCAAACGGCCTCGATGCTCTGAAGCTCATCATACGGGCATACAAGGAGATGGGAGTCTTTGCCGACGGCGACGAGATAATAGTGCCGACAAATACTTACATAGCCACAATACTTGCCATAACCGACAACAACCTTGTGCCGGTGCTCGTAGAGCCGACATGGGAGCATCTCGAGCTTGACACCGACAGAGTAGAGGAAGCCATCACCCCTCGCACCCGAGGCGTGATGACCGTACATCTGTATGGACGCATAGCATGCGACGACAAGCTGCGTGATATCTGCCAGCGGCACGGGCTGAAGCTAATGGAGGACTGTGCACAGAGCCACGGCTGCAAGGCAGAGGGGAAGATGCAGGGCATGGTGACAGGTTCGCTCGGCGATGCCGCTGCCCACTCGTTCTATCCTGGCAAGAACCTCGGAGCCTTCGGCGATGCGGGTGCCGTCACGACGAACGACGCTGAGTTGGCAGAGGTGATACGTGCCTTGGCGAACTATGGCTCGCAGAGGAAATACGTCTTCAGATACGTCGGCATGAACAGTCGCATGTCAGAGATGGATGCTGCCATACTGTCGGTGAAGCTGCAATATCTCGATGCCGACAACCACCGCCGCCAACAGCTTGCGGCATACTATTACGAGAACATACACAACCCACAGATAACCTTGCCGCGGCGCATCTCCGACCAGCAGAATGTCTATCATCAGTTCCCGATATTCTGCGAGCAGCGCGACCATCTGCAGCAGCATCTGCAGGAGCAGGGCATACAGACCCTCATACACTACCCTATCCCACCGCATAAGCAAGAGTGCTACAAGCAGTGGAACAACCGTTCATACCCCATCACCGAGCGCATACATGCCCAGGAGCTGTCGTTACCGATGAATCAGGTGCTGACGGCTGATGAGGCAGCAAGAGTGGTAGCGGCGGTCAACTCCTTCGGCATGTAACGGCAGCCAGACAGACGGCCATAAGGACTGACACATCCATTGTCAGATATTGCACAAAGACATATTATACTGAAAAGAGTAGCAGCGAGCCAATGCTCATTGCTACTCTTTTTGTATATATCCCTATGGTAGGATGATTACTTTACTCGCTGACCCGCGATATTACCTAACGGTGAAATCGCTAACGCTCGAAAGTATCCAAAAGCAAAGGAGCTTTGCTTTTGCCTACTTTACTCGCTGACCCGCGATATTATAGTCGCCTATGCAGATGCGGCCATCCTTGATGAACTTCCTTGGCTTCGCAGATGCCGGGGCAGAATCAGCAGTTACTGATTGTACAGATACCGGTTTTGGGTCATATATAGGACGGACAGGGAAGCCGTTAAAATTCCAAGTGGAATTTGTCACAATTGCATGTGCCCGGTCAACGTGCATATCGTAGGCCTGAGCTTCCTGCGACGTCAAATTCGTCGATGTCCAATAGTTGCTGTAGTCACCGCCATCACAAAGGGTTGTACCACTAATGAAACCCGATGCCGGGAAGAAGAGGCGCTTACTGGTGTCTGTATTGTCAACGAAGAGCGTGCCTGCTACACCAGTATATTCAGGGAGGCAGGTCTGATCAGAATAAAGCCAATAGATGCCACCCGTTGGCTCAAAAGATGTAGTTATTATTATTGGAGCAATTCCGCCGTTGCAGGCCGTGCGGAGCGCCTTGAATTCTTCATTTGTCGGAGTACGCCACTCAGAGCCCCAGTTCTGTGTTGCAGCATCATGCTCAGCATCGAGGGTGGCATCGGTATACGATGGGCGGTCGCTTGTAGAATATCCTCTGCTATGCTCGCTCTTCCATCCGCCAAAGGTTGCGGACTTTGCGCCAGTGATTGTAATGCTCGTGTAGCGAGGCTCTGTTTCGCTCCATACATAATAGTCGCCATAGCATGTGGCAGGGTCGCCCGCCACCGTTGTTGCTCCGACATTCATCGTTGCCCATTTCACACCACCGATCTCAACAGTCTGCACTCCTTCCGGAGCTGAAGGCTTCGGGTCATAGACAGGGCGAACACTTCGGCCATGGCAGCGTTTGTAATGGTCAAGGCCGTGACGTGAACTGTCGCTATATATGTATGTGCCATCCGGGGAGTAGGAATCACATAGCGTCGATGACCAGCAGGCGCCATACTCGCCAGCATCGCATATCGAACTATCTGCACGGTAACCGGCAGCAGGAATGAAGATAAACTTGTCGGTATAACCGCTTTTCTTGCTTTGTATCTTATAGCCAGCCACACCATTGAACTCAGTGTTGCCTGAGGAATACCATGTCCACAAGCAATTGTCGGAGTTATACAGTTCTTCAAGTTCGCTATACGTCGGCATGCGCCAGTCGCTGCCCCAGTTAGCTGTGGCGGCATCGTCAGAGGCATCAAGGACACTCTTGTTGTCAACATTGCCGTAGGTGGATTCCAGGCAGTACTTTGTCATTGTAGAGTAGGTGCCGTTGCAGTATTTGTATGAGCTCCAAGAGAAATCAGTCTTTCCACTGTTATATCCTGTCGTCTCACCCCATGCG
>R12__coassemble_250_pt1 | contig 22466 bp, 14 predicted proteins | sample R12__metabat2_high_PE_039 | metagenome-assembled genome bin R12 | reverse complement strand
TCCGCGACACAGGGTTTACACCCTGTGCTAAGATATGTCACCCCTTCGGGGTTCATAGTAGCCAACACGTCTATCATCGCCTAAAAATATTTTGATTATACTTTATTTTTCTTTATTTTTATCTATTTACCTAAAGGCACTATTTCGGTCGGATATTTAAACCTAACCATGCTCGGATGACAGGTGCCTAAAGGTATATAACCGCCTTAATTATTCAGGAATTCTTTGTTCGGAACTTGTTCGTTATTGTTTCTCATTGTTGAACGAAGTGACGGGGCAAGTAGGATGTACGATGTATGATGTACGATGTGGGAGGTATGATAGCTGTTATTAGAATTTCTGATTAATTTCTGGGTTATAATTTCTGAATAATTTCTGTTGAACCCAGTGGCACCAGCCCAATTGTCAAATTGTAAATTGTAAAATTGTAAAATGGTACATGCAGTGGCGCGCCAGCCCAATTGTAAATTGTAAAATTGTAAAATGGTACGGGGCTCTATGTTTATCATTTTGCGCTAATACTCAATATAAGGCGTGAGCCGCTTGATGACGGCAGCCGTGAATGACGGCAGCAAACGCAGGTCGTCAAGCGAACGGACCTTCCCATGCAAGCGACGATAATCGCATATCTGGCGTGCCATGGCATAGTCGATATACGGATGCTGGCGTAGCTGCTCGTTAGTAGCACTGTTGATGTTGAGCTTGCGGACAGCAGAGGGCGAGACCGTGAAATATGGGAGAGCCGACTCCGGGAAATCCTGCACCTCAAGCAGCTGCTCTTTTGATACAAAGCCACCGAGGCGCTCACGATATCGCCATATCTTGCGTGCGAAATAAGCCCCGATGCCCGGCACCCGTCGCATTTCCATAGTGTCAGCGGCATTTGCAGAGAGCGTCTGTCCCGGTTTGAGCTTCTTCGGCCATGGTGTCGCAGAAGCAGCAGATTGTACAGAAGACGATGATGCAGAGGTTGATGATGCTGCGGCAGATGATGCAGATGAAACAGACGAGCCTCCTGCCGTGGCATGCTGAGTGCCGCTACCCGTAGGTGCTCCACCATCAGCATATCTGCCTCCATAGGCATCATTATAGCGCGATGAACGTCCGCCATACCTTCTGCCATAGACCTCGCTGGCCTGTCGATAGTCGGCACCAATGCGTATGTATGGTCGTAACTCACGGTATTTCTTTACCGTCAGGCCATAGAGCCGTGCGAAATCCTCCGGACAGGTGTATGCCCCACCGGCAGCACGATAGCGGTAGATGCTGCGCACCTGCCACGGCTGCAGGCCGAGAGCGAGCAGCACGGTGGAGTCGGCAGTATTCGGATCGAACGGTTGCAGATGCACCTCCCGACCTTCTACAGCATAGGCGCCTGGCGATGCATGGCCTGCCTTGTCGTCAGCATAACGTGCGCCATAGGCATAGGCCGCAGCAGTACTGTCTGCCATCTGCCCGTCACCATCGCCATCTCTGCCATTCGCTGATGGCCTAAAGACATACAACAGCACGGCAGCCACAATGATTACCGTCAGCAGCACGATGGTCGTTGGCTTGCTGCCTCTTGCCACATATATGAAGTCGCGCAAGTTCATCTGTTGCCATTATTACCACAGGCCGAAGGAACCAAGCAGGAGTATCGTCAGCAGTACAGGCACAACGAAGCGCAGCATGACGATATACATATACTTACGATGGAACGAATAGCCGTTCAGACGCATCTCGCCGACAAGGAGATTTGGGCGTACCACCCATCCGAACAGCACACAGGTGCATATTGAGAGGAACGGCATGAGCAGGTTGTTGCTGCAGTAGTCGAAGATATCGAGTATCTGTCCCACGGCACCGTTAGGCAGGGTGTATTCGAAATAGAATACGTTATATCCGAGACATACTATCACCGACCAGAAGAATCCCGTGCCCGCCATAATGCAGACGGAGCGCGTACGGCTCCATCCGAACTTGTCCATCACCGATGCCACGCATGCCTCCAGGATGCTGACGGCAGATGTCAGAGCGGCAAAGAGCACCATCGTGAAGAATACCAGACCGATGATTGGTCCGAAGACAGGACCAAAACTGTCAAATACTTTGGGCAGAGAGATGAACATCAGGCCCGGACCGGCCGACATACCCTCTGTCCCCATGAAGACATACACCGCAGGAATGATCATCAGGCCGGCAAGGATGGCGATGATGGTATCGAAGATTTCAATATGGTCGATGGCCTTGCCGAGGTTTACGTCCTTCTTCATATACGAGCCGTAGGTCACCATGATGCCCATGGCGATAGACAGCGAGTAGAATAGCTGACCTGTGGCATCGAGGGCTATCATCAGGAAACGGTGGAACGTCACACCCTCTAAGTTCGGAATGAAATACACCGCAGCACCATCCAGACCGGTGCGTGTGACACCCGTCGTCTCGTCGGTATGCTCTATGAACAGCGAATATACGCAGATGAATATCACCAGCAGGAACAACGCTGGCATAATGACGCGAGAATATTTCTCTATGCCTTTCTCCACACCACGGTAGACGATATGGAAGCACATCAATGCAAAGAATGCGGTGAATGCTATCGGTGGCCATTCTGATGTTATGAACGACGTGAAGTATCCGTCGCCGGCAGCATCGCTGCTGAGCATCGCATACGACGAGAAATACTTCAGCACCCATCCGCCGATGACGCAATAGTACGGATATATAATATAAGGTATGATAAACGAGAAGAGGCCAAGGAAAGCCCACTTCTTATTGAAATACTTATATGCCGTGAGAGGTCCCTGACCTGACCGGCGGCCGATGGCAACCTCGGTGATAAGGAGCGTGAAGCCGAATGTCACGGCCAGAATAATATATATAACGAGAAACAGTCCGCCGCCGTCACGGGCAGCGAGATAAGGGAAACGCCATATATTGCCGAGACCGACGGCACTGCCTGCTGCAGCCAATACAAATCCGAGTGATCCGCTGAAAGAGTTGCGATTTTTCATCTGTGATTAAGAAATATTATTGCATTTTGGTTGCAAAGTTACAAAAAAATATTTAACTTTGCACACAAATTGAAAGAAATATGCACTTTATGGCCACATTATTTAATATAGCACGTCATTTCCCGCTCTCTACGCTCTGCATAGCAGCTATATGGGTGCTGTGCTTCATGGACGTTCCTGAGACACCGCTGAACAATGTCACACTCATAGACAAGTGGACGCACATAGCGATGTATCTTGGTACTGGCTCCGTATGGACGTATGAGTCCCGCAACGGATCTCTCTCACGATGTCTCACCGTCATCGTGTGCCTCTGGCTCATGAGCGGCATCATCGAACTTGGACAGGCATACTGCACCAACGGCCGCCGTAGTGGCGAATGGCTCGATTTCTTTGCTAACGGCACAGGATGTCTTGCTGCGGCCGTCGTGGCATGCATCTATCACAAAATGAGAGGGTAACGTATGCTGAATTTCAAGTAAGTGTGCAGAGTTATATCGTGCTGTGCGATTAATGAAGGAAATCTTTGATGCTTTAAACCCCGAAGGCGACCGGAGTAGTGCATTTAGGTAGGCACTACTCCGGTCGCCTTCGTGGCTCAGAGTGACAAACAGAATGGATTTTTCTATCGTACAGGTGGAATTTATTCGACCTGTACGATTGGAAAAAGTGGAAAATGGAAAGTGTAGAGTGGAAAATGGAAAGTTATGATTACCACCACTTAATGCGTTCCAGAGCGTTGAAGTTCACCATTCACTATTTGATTTGACAGAGTAATCATAACTTTCAACTTTCCATTTTCCACTCTCCACTTTACCCATAATAAGGCGGAGTTTCAATTGTACAGCACGGATTTATTCAATATTGGGTAGTGATGACAGGCAATGCAAACGGCCTATTCAATCCATGCCTTATACCAATCAGGCTTGTCCGGATCGGCGAGGACCTTGTCGGGAGTGAAGTCGTCGGCATTAACCTGCTTCGCCCATGCGACACGCTGCGTGAGATCTATGGCGTGGCCATCGTAATCCTCAGAGTCCGCCTCTCCGTAGAATGTCGTCTGCTCGTTGCTCTCCTTGCCCCAGTTGTTCCATCCGGCGGCGGCAATATGCTTGCCCATGACACAAGAGAGATAGACTGTCTTGGCGTAAGGACGCCATGGACGGCCGAGTGCGACTCCCTCTACGCCAGGCTCCGCCGTCATGCGGCAGTAGCGGAAAACGTATCCGTATTTTGACTGCTCTGGCGTTGACGCTGCCGTGAGATATCCCTTGCCGAGGCTGTGAATCTCGCAGTTCTGGAAGTAAGCTGTCGATGAGCCGAAGATGAAATCTACCGTTCCCTCGATGTAGCAGTTGACGTAAAGCTGACGGGACAGCTTGCCGTAGGTATAGAGCGTGTCCTGATATCCCTTGAAACGGCAGTTGCTGAAGACGGCGCGGTTGCCGGCGACAAAGAGTGCCACCGCCTGTCCCACAGGTCCGGCGGTATTCTGGAAGGTGATGTTCTCTGCGTGGAAGTCATGGCCATAGATATAGAATGCGGAGGAACCAGATGTGCCCATCTCCTCGCCGTAGATGGTCTTCTTTTTTGCATAGCTGTCGAAGGTGATGATGGTCTCGTCGGCACTCTCACCGACGAAGGTGATGTTCTGCTTGCACTCCGGGATGACGACCTTCTCTTTGTACACGCCCTTCGCAATGAATATGCGTGTCTCCTGCTTGCGGTAGTCAGGCACGGCGTTGACAGCCTCCTGGATGGTGGTGTGTGTTCCGGTGCCGTCTTGTGCCACAGCGATGTTGTAGCTCAGCTTCTGTGCCATCGCCGTCAATGAGACGAGCGACAGCATAAGTAAAAGGATTTTCTTCATGTTGATAGTTGTTAAAATGTCTGTTGCTGTTAAGTGATGATTAAATGGTAATTAAGTAGCAACCCGGTGGATATATATAATATCCGCATTATTGCAAATCACCACCATAATCCACGAAATCAATTACTAATGGTAGCAGTATCTGATTTACCATTTTAGCATCACCAGAGTTAATACTCAAGTATAAGCGTCTGACGAGGCGATAGTGTCATCGGTTCGCTGATGTTGTAACGGCGGCCGGATGTAATCTCGCGGGCGGTGGTGTTGGCAGGGATGCACTCACGATAACGCGGTGCCTCAAACTGTGCCTTCTTGCTCGTGCCGTTGAGTACGACAAGGACATGCTTGCCCTCATACTCATGATGCATGACGTAAACGCCCTGCCATGGGATGAACTGCGTCTGCGAACCCTTGATGATGACATCGTTCTGCTGGCGCCAGTGGAGCACCTTCCGCAACCAGTTGAATACCGTATTCTCTGCCTTCGTGCGGCCCTCCTTGGTGAATGCGCTACGCTCGTCGCCTGGGAATCCGCCCGGGAAGTCCTTGCGTACATTGCCATCTGTGATGTGCTTTGTGCCGTTCATCATAATCTCCGTGCCGTAGTATATCTGCGGAATGCGGTTGATGGTGAGCAGCAGTGCTAAGCCTTGCTTCAGCGCGAGTGAGTCCTGTCCGTCGCCGAGGAAGCGGTCGGTGTCGTGGTTGTCAAGGAATGCCAGCACGTTGCGTGGGTCAGCATACAGATAGTCATAGACGAATCCGTTATATACATTATTATATCCTTCCCACCAGGCGTCTGTCTCCTGAGACTTTGCCTTGTTGATGCGGTCGAAGAATGCGAAGTCCATCACCGTGTTCAGATACGAGCCCTTGCTCTTGCAGCAGCCTTTTCCGTTGGCAGGTGCATCGGCGAAGGCCTTCTCCACCTCCCCGTTGTTGAAGACATTCTGGTTGAAGCCCGAGCCAGCCTGCAGCGCTGCGGTGAATGCCGGCTCTGTCACCCACGACTCTCCAACGACGTTGAAGTTAGGATACTCATCGTTCAGCTCCTTCATCCACTCTGCCATGCCACGTGCATCGGCATAGGGGTAGGTATCCATTCTGATGCCATCGATGCCGATGGTCTCTATCCACCACTTTGAGTTCTGTATGAGATAGCGCATGAGATGTGGGTTGCGCTGGTTGAGATCAGGCATTGACGGTACGAACCATCCATCCACCGTCTCGTGCAGATCGACCTTTGAGACATACGGATCGACGACGGTCGTGAGCTTGTAGCTCGTCTGCTGGTAGAGGTCGTTGAGTCCACCGGCATACGTTGTTGATTGTCCTTCGGCAGTCTTTGTAGCCTGTGTCTTTGGCGCAGCGAGCCATTCAGGGCAGTTGAACCAGTCTTTCGACGGCATATCCTTCACCCAAGGGTGCTCAAATCCGCAGTGGTTGAATATCATGTCCATAACAATCTTCAGCCCCTTTTGGTGCGCCTCGTCGGTGAGCTGCTTATACTCTGCGTTGGTGCCGAATCTTGGATCTACGCGGTAGTAGTCTGTCGTGGCATAGCCGTGGTATGTACTGTTGCCGCCGTTGTCAGGCGAGTCGTTCTCCAGAACCGGCGTAAACCACAGCGCGGTGACGCCAAGGTCGGTGAAATAGTCAAGGTGCTGGCGCAGGCCTTCGAGGTCTCCGCCATGTCGCAGCGACGGTGCCTTACGGTCAATGGCATACTGGGTGTTGGTTTTCACCTTGCTGTTGTCGGCATGTCCCTGTGCGAAACGGTCGGGCATGAGCATGTAGAGGACGTCGGCATTGGTGAAACCCTTGTGGTCGGCACCCTTCATCGCACGTGCCAGCAGCGGGTATTTCACCACCTGCTTCTTCTTGCCGATCTTGACCGTGAGAGCCATCTCGCCCGGCTGTGCCCCTGCGATGTCGAGGTATGCAATGAGATAGTTAGGCGAGTCGAGGCGTACGAGGGAGTCTATGCGCACTCCCGCGTAGTCGGTTGTGATGTCAGCCTCGCGGATGCCCGGTGCCGAGAGCATTATCTGCAGCTGCGAGTTCTTCATGCCTGTGAACCAGTTGGCTGGCTCACACTTTATCGATGCCGGTCGGGCAGAGATTGTGGTTGTCATGAGTGAGAGTGCCATGATGGCGATTATGAGTAGCCCCTTCCCTGCCATTCCTGTACGGCGGGTGAAGGATGCTGCTGATATTACATGGTGGATGGAATTACGTTTCATGATAGGTGGTATTTGTTTGCTATGCGTTCTGCATCAGTTATTTATCAGGCATGATTGAAACGGCGAAGCCACCGCCCGGTGCCGATGTGATATCGAGCACGGTAGAGGCTGTCACCTGCTTGCGCTTGATGGTGTATGCCTTAGGGTTCTTGTCGTAGGATGCATCCTTTGCGTCGGCGTAGATGATAGCGACGTACTTCTTGCCCTTATCGAGGAAGTCGAGCTTCAGCTTCGAGCGGTGGCCCTTCTCGTTGACCTTGCTGCCGATGAACCATGCGTCCTTGAGGTTGTCTTCGTATGCCTTGGCCTTGCGGGCGACGGTGATATACTCGCCAGGCTCTGCCTCAAGATATATGGAGCGCTCCCAGTCGATGGCGACATCGCGTATGAACTGGTATGCATCCATATACTTCGCGTAGTTCTCCGGGGTGTCGGCAGCCATCTGAAGGGGTGAGTACATGGTGACGTAGAGCGCCAGCTGACCCACGAGTGTGGTGTTGATCTTGTTCTTGTTACCTGCCCATGAGAGGTCGGTCTCGAGGATGCCCGGCGTGTAGTCCATCGGACCTCCGTTGAGACGTGTAAACGGCAGGATGGTGGTGTGAGCCGGATATGATCCTCCGAAGGCTTCGTACTCTGTGCCCTTGGCACTCTCGTTGCCGATGAGGTTAGGGTATGTGCGGCACAGTCCGGTAGGACGCACAGCCTCATGGCCGTTGACCATGATCTTGTGCTTGGCTGCCTCCTTCACCGCATAGAGGTAATGATTGACGAGAGCCTGACTGTAGTGGTGCTCGCCTCGTGGCACGATGTTGCCCACATAGCCTGACTTCACGCTGATGTAGCCATATTTATTCATCAGCTGATAGGCCTTCTCCATGTGGCGTTCGTAGTTGCAGACCGACGACGATGTCTCGTGGTGCATCATCAGTCGCACACCCTTGGAGTGGGCGTAGTCGTTGAGTGCCTGTATGTCGAAGTCAGGGTATGGCGTCTGGAAGTCGAAGACGTAGTCCTTCTGGTATCCGAACCAGTCTTCCCAGCCTATGTTCCATCCTTCTACGAGCACCTGCGAGAGTCCGTTCTGTGCAGCGAAGTCGATGTATTTGCGCACCTCAGCGTTCGTCGCGCCATGCGTGCCGCTTGGCTTGGCCTTGCTGTAGTCGTCGAAATCGAGCTTCACTGAAGGGAAGTCATTGGTGTAAGACCATGAGTTCTTGCCGGCAATCATCTCCCACCAGACACCGCAGTATTTCACGGGCTTTATCCATGAGGTATCCTCGAGCTTACATGGCTCGTTGAGGTTGAGCGTCAGTCGGCTGGCGAGCTGCTCCTCGGCGGTATTGGTGATGCGTAGCGTTCGCCATGGCGACGTACACGGAGTCTGCAGGTGTCCCTTATATCCCTCTGCGTCAGGAGTAAGGAACGATGTGAAAGTCATCGTCTTGTCGTCGAGGTCGAGGCTCATGCAGCTGTAGTCGACGAGTGCTGCCTCGTGGATGGCGATGTACGGACCGTTGTCGGCCTTCATCTGTATGGTGGTCTGGACGCCAGTGTCAGAGAATGTCTGCCACGACGAATTGTCCTTGTGAGCCTCTATGACTGCGGGCATGAGCGAGCGTATCTCTGAGAGTCGTGACTTCGTCCAGCTATACTCCTGAGTGTCAAAGTCGCCCGGAATCCACCACGCCATGTGGTCGCCTGCCATGCGGAACTCGGTCTTCTCCTCCTTCAGTGTGAGATAGACAAGATTCTGCTGGCGCGGGAACTCGTAGCGGAAGCCGACGCCGTCGTTATAGACACGGAAGCGGAGAATCATCGTGCGGCTGCCGCCGATGGTGCTCTTCGAACCGTCGTAGTTGGTCTTTGTCTCGTCGCTCTTGGCAGACTGCTCCAGCGTTACGGCCAGTTCGTTGTAGTTGTTACGGATGCTCGACTCCTCGCCCCATACCGGATGCCAGGTCTCGTCGAAGGTGGTGTACTTGCGATCGGTCTCGCGGAAGCCGTCCATAAGGTCGGCACCGCCCTTGGCGAGCTGCAGACCGAGGTGCGACGGCAGCACGACAGACTTCTTGTTGAATATCACTTCATACGTCGGACGGCCGTTAGCGTCAAGGTAGAATGCCAGCTCCATGCGTCCGTCAGGACTTCTGAGATTGTCGTTGGCAGATGCTATGAGTGGCAGCATTGCCAGCAGTAGGAATAGTTTCTTCATTATCTTTGTTGTTAGTTTTTGTTTGTCTTGGATGGATTATTGCTGATATAGAATTACAGCCGACTGTGCCGGAACCACGACTTTCTTGCCGTTGATACCGCCAAGGCCATCGCTGTTGACCTTGCCTTCAGAGCATACGACGGTGTAGCGGCCGTCAGGTATCTGCTGCGTCACAGCCTTCTTGTTGGAGTTGAGGATGACGATGATGGTCTTCCAGCTATCGCCCACGGCCTTGCCATTGAGCTGCCATGCCACGATATTCTGCTGCTTGACAGGCAGGAACGACAGATTCTCACGCACCAGCTGTGCGCAACCCATGCGGAATGCGGGGTGCTCCTTGCGCAGCTTGATAAGGTTGCGCACGTAGTCGAACACCTCTTTGTATTCTGTCTTCTGCGCCCATGGTATCTGGTTGATGGAGTCAGGCGAAGAGAATGAGTTGTGGACACCCTTCTTGTCGCGCATGATTTCGTCGCCACACCATATGAACGGCACGCCCTCTGATGTCAGCACGGCAGTCTCGGCAAGCTTCTGCAGACGGATGCGCATAGCCTTCTGCTCTGCCTTCTGCTTCGCATTGAGGCGGCCCTTGGTGGCAGTTGTCGCCTTGATACGGTCGGCAAGACACATGTCGTCATGGCAAGAGACGTAGCTGATCATCTGCTGTGGCTCGGCAGCCCATGCCTCGTGGCTGTAGTTCACCTTCTGCATGTCAACCTGAGGGTGGCTGATGGCACCGACGATGCCATACTTGATGCTCTCCTCGTTGCCGCCGCGGCCAATGAGGAAGGCACCCTCCTTGTCGTTCTGCCAACCTCCGCGGAGGCCGTCGCGCATCTCATCGCCGAAGGCAGCGATGCCGTTCAGCTGTGCGGTATTTGCCTTCATGGCAAGCTTTTCCTGCGGATAGGCTGGCGTGGATGCTGCCCATCCCTCGCCGTATAGCACCACATTGGGGTCGTTGGCCTGTGCTCGCTGGCGTATGCTGTTCATCGTCTCTATGTCGTGGATGCCCATAAGGTCGAAGCGGAAGCCGTCGATGTGATACTCGTTCATCCAGTAGTCGATGCTGCTGAGCATGAATCTGGAGAAGCCAGGCTTATCGGATGCCGTCTCGTTGCCACAGCCGGAGCCGTTCGCCGGCGTGCCGTCGGCATTGTAACGGAAGAAGGCGCCGGGCTCGGTGCGCTCAAAAGGCGAGCGGCCGAGGTCGAAGACGTGGTTGTAAACGACATCCATCACCACGCGGATGCCGGCCTTGTGCAATGCCATGACCATCTGCTTGAACTCGCGGATGCGTGCCAATGGGTCGGCGGCATTGGTTGAGTAAGAGCCTTCAGGGCAGTTGTAGTTGACGGGATCGTAGCCCCAGTTGTAAGTCGATGGCACACGGCCGCCACCGCCGTAGGCAGCGCCGGTGGTCTCGTCGATACTGCCGAAGTCGTAGGATGGCAGCAGATGGACGTGCGTGATGCCGAGCTCCTTGAGGTGGTCAAGGCCTGTCGCGAGGCCGTCGCTGTTGTGAGTGCCGGTCTCTGTGAGTGCGAGGAACTTGCCCTTATGCTCGATGCCCGACTCCGGATCGACGGAGAAGTCACGGTAGTGCAGCTCATATATCACCGCGTCTTTCTGCCCCGTGAATGCCGGTGAGCGGTCGTCGGCCCAGCCCTTCGGATTGGTATCGCGCATGTCTATGATTGCTCCGCGCTGGCCATTGACGCCAACGGCACGGGCAGCAATACCGGGCGACTCCTCCAGCCACTGCCCCTTATGGCAGACCTGGAATGTGTAGAACTTGCCCTTGAGATTGCCCGGCACATCGGTTGCCCATGTCTGGTTGCCGTATTCGGGATGCAGCGCAGCGCTCTTGATAGCTTTGCCGCCCAAGGCTTCTGTGTAGATATTGACGCGGACGGAGTCGGCCGACGGTGCCCACAATGTGAAATGAGTCTGTGTCGGGGTCCATGTCATCTCCTGTGCCAGGGCGATGTCGGCGCCGGCGAGTGTCAGTAGTGTCATTATTGCTGTTATAAGTCTTTTCATAATGGGGCTGTTTGGGTTTGTGGTATGATGCGTTTGGGCTAATTTTCGGCTGGATATCATTCTCGTTTTTGGCCGAAACGTCCTTAACTGACAGAGCCTCCACCGGCACAAAGACCGATGAAGGCGCATGTCACTAAATATCAATTATTATCTGTTTGTCTCCTTGATGAGCTCACGGAGAGTATAGTTGAACTCGTCGGCAGCAAGGAGCTGCTCGATGTTCAGATGCATACGGTAACGCCAGTAGTGCTTTGGGTTAGCCGGAATGTTTATGCGCTCGGCATTGGTATCTGCCAAGCGGAGTGTCTCGTCCATGGCGAGCCAGTCCTGAAGTGTCAGTATGCAGAGCATCGACGGGCATGCGAGATGACGGTAGATGATGTCGCGGGCAAGCCAGCCGGGGAGTGTCTCCGGTGCCTTGTCGCCACGGCGCAGACGCGTATGGTAATACTCCTGCGTCTGCTCGGCATCCTCTTCCCACCACATTCGCATGGTAGCGGTATCGTGACTCGATATCGTACATACCGAGCGATAAGGGTTATGGCTGAGCTTGCCGAAGCGGAGGTTGGTCTCCTTCGGCATCGTCTGTATCTCGAGAGATAGTATCTTCAGCTCGTTCATCACCCAAGGCACGCAGTCAGGCACCATGCCTAAGTCTTCGGCACAGACAAGCATCTGTGTCGCATTGACGAGACGTGGCAGCTTCTTCATTGCCTCCTTGTACCAGAACTGGTTGTTGCGGCGGTAGAAGTAGTCGTTGTATATGTTGTTGTATGGCTGCTTCTGGTCGTCCCAGAGGTATTCGTAGCATGGGTCAAGCTGTGACGATATGCGTGGATGATAGAGGTCTGGCTTGCGGTGGTCGCGCAGGAAGAGGACGTTGCTGATAAGCGAGTAGAGCGTGTCGCGCACCGCGATGTTCTCCTTGCTGCTGCCATCAGGCAGCTGAGCGAAGTATGCCTCCACCTTGCGTTGGGTGTCAAACTCCGGCTTCATGGCATAACGGTGGTCGCAGACATTGCCGTTGTCGTCCTTAACTTCCTTCTTGAGGTCGAGGAAGACGTGGCGGATGGCATCGGCATCCGGACCGAACCAGCGGTCGAGAATCCAGTCGGTGATGAGCGGTTCGAGCATGAGTTCCTCGTCCCATCGCAGGCCATAGGCCTCTATCTCAGCCACAGTCATGCCGAGAGCCGGTGCAAACTGGCCGAGGAGGCCATGCACACTATGAATCGGAATCTCCCAGATGCGGAAGAATCCCAATACGTGGTCGATGCGGTAAGCATCAAAATACTTTGCCATATTGCTGAAACGGCGCACCCACCAGGCACAGTCGTCGCTGAGCATCTCCTCCCAGTTGTAGGTCGGGAAGCCCCAGTTCTGACCGTTGACAGAGAAGCTGTCGGGTGGTGCTCCTGCCTGTCCGTTCATGTTGAAGTAGCGAGGCTCCATCCATGCGTCACAGCCATTGCGGTTCACTCCGATTGGGATGTCGCCCTTGAGCACTACGTTCGACTGGCGGGCATGCTCATGAGCGCCCTTCATCTGCTGCGCAAGGACATACTGTACGTAGTAGAAATAAGCTGCCTCACGATATGCCTTGCTACGCGAGTTGGTGAGAGCGGCGCGGTCGGCCTCACTCCACTGGTTGTTGGCAGGCCACTCATGGTAGTTCGCTGTGCCGTATTTGTCGCGCAGAACGCAATATTGTGCGTAAGGCACCAGCCACTGCTGCTCCTCCTTGAACCATGCCTTGAAGGCGGCAGAGGCAAGGACGGCCTTGCCGTTTTCTGCGTAAACGCAAGCGAGATAGTCGTTCTTCGCAGCGTTGACACGTTCGTAGTCTATCTGCTTCAGGGCGTTCAGTTCCTGACGTATCTGCTCGAAGCGTGCCTTGACGGCATCATCCTTTGGTGCCGGCAGCTGTCGCAGGTCGCAGTACATGGGGTGAAGGGCGAAGATGGAGATACACGAATACGGATAAGAATCCACCCATGTCTTTGTCTGGGTGGTGTCGTTGATAGGCAGAATCTGCAGTATGCGCTGGCCCGTCAGCTTTACCCAGTCGACCATAAGCTTAAGGTCGCCGAAGTCGCCGACACCGAAGCTGCCCTCTGAACGCAGCGAGAAGACCGGCACGGCAGTGCCAGCGAACTTCTCGTCAAAACGATGCAGACTCAGGCGTGGCACCTCAATGACCACCGCCATCTCACGATCGACAGCCGGAACCTTTAGGCAGCGGTTGTCGCAGTCTTCCCAGATAGGCTGTATGTCGGTGCGTTCGTCGTTGACAACGACAAACTTATACTCCACCATCTGATGCGACACGCGTGCTGCATCGATGGTTGCCACCCATTCGTTCTCTGCATGCTCATACATGCGGACAGCCTTATCGATGTGCCATGCGCCGAGAACTTCGTCGTCGCCGACAAGTACCAGACGCTCGCCATGATGCAACTGTGGCGCACGGACCTTTACTCGCAGCACACGCTCACAATGCTCTTCGGGCGACATTGAGCTGCCGTTGTTGTGTATGCACTGTGTGAAAGCCGATGAGTAGAGATACGCATCCTCCGGCATGTCGTACCAGATGTCGCGGACATTGTACATCTTGTAGCTGCCGATATCCTCCAGACGGTGAGGCAGCATCTGCCATTCGCGGCGGCGTTCCTCATCGCCTTGCTGCACGCTATAATAGTAATCGACGTAGTTGGCGGATGTCGGCTCGACATCGAAGATGCCTGTCCAGATGCCTTCTACGGCTGTTTCCATGCGGTGTTTTGCTACTGTGCCGTCAGCCTTCAGGAAGTTAGCGCAGAGCCACTCCCTGTCAGCAGCATAGTATTGGATGTTCAGTTTCAGTTTCATATATTAGGTTTTTAGTTTTTGTTCGTAGGCGATGGTTATTTAATGTGCTTCCGACCATGGTGTGGTTTCTATCACATTGTTATTTAATGTGCTTCCTACCATGGCGTGGTTTCTATCACATTGTTATTTAATGTGCTTCCTACCGTTCTCTATTACGATGCCCTTGTAAGCGGAGTTGACAGGCTGTCCCAGCAGATTATAGAGCTTATCGGATGCTGACTGACGGCTGTCGGCCGAGGCGGTTGATATGCCGCTGATGGTTGGGTCGAGCATATCACGCAGGAGATAGTGTGCCATGCCCGCGCTGCATGATACCGGCCAATGGCCTGTCTGTGTCGAGCTGGGCCACCATAGTCCGCGGTTTGTCCATCCGCTTTGTATCGTATTCTTCTGGTATGTGTCGTAGTCGTCGCCCGTGCCGGCATCTTCCGGGCACCAGTAGAAGAGGCCTTCGCAGTTGTCATGCTTACTGAGTTCGGCCACAAGGTCCTTCACGAAGTTATACTGTCCGGTCTCGCTGGCAGCCCATGTGCTACGGGTGTCGTAGCTGACTCCCGACGAAGGCCACCACTGGAAGTAGTAACCTGTCTCCACAATCTGTACCGGTTTGTCGGGGAAGTCGCTCTTAAGCGTGGTGATGGCGGTAGCGAGGCTGCTGAGTGTTCCGTGCCAGAACGGGTAGTAGCTGAGTCCGATGATATCGTAGTCGATATCTGCGAGCTTGCTGTAGTAGTACTTATTGTATGCCGCGTTGCATGGACGGTCGGTATGGATGATTATCTTTGCCTGCGGGCATACCTCACGAGTGGCCTTGCAACCCTGACGTAGACACGCCAGATATCCTGTCCAGTCGATGCCCGATTTGTCGTAAGGTGCTACCGCGATACCCATGAAACCGTACATTATCTCGTTGCCGATCTGCACGAGGTCAGGTGTCGCACCGGCAGCGACAAGCTCCTGTAGCGACTGCTTGGTGTAGCTGTACAGCCAGTCGGCCTTCTGCGATGCCGTCATGCCGCTGCACTCCGAGGGTGCCTGAATGTGTGTGGCGTCCATCCATGTGTCGCTGTAGTGGAAGTCGAGCAGGAACTGTCCTCCTGCATCTTTGATGCGCTTGCCCAATGACTTTACATAGTCAAGGTCCTGGCAAACAGCGGGATCGACGCTCTTTCCGTCGTTCGACATGCCGTTAGGCTTTACGAAGAGGCGCACGCGGAAGCTATTCCATCCGCATTCGTTCTTAAGCCATGTTATGAGATTGTCTATCTTCTGGCCATTGCCATCGAGGAAACCCGAGCTGTGCTCCTCATATAACGGGAGCAGCGAGATATCTCCTCCGACATACTTCGCATGCTGTGCCGATGCTGCGACGGTAAGTAACAGCGCTATGGCTGTCATGAATGCTTTCTTCATAGAGTATTTGTCTGATGTGTGGTTAATGAGTAGTCAGTAAAATTTATGCTCGATTTTTCTGCTCATTCTGTTATCAAGAATTAGAGAATTAGAGAATTTTGAATTATCAAGAAGATTTAGAATGTCAATGCACTGCGTCTCAGCAAGCTTTCATTCTTAATATTCTTATCAATTCATCGAGTTGCAATTCTTTAATTCTAAAATTCTTGACAGAGAACAAATAGCATGACGTAACGCATTAGATTGTAAGTTGATTGCAAACTACAGGATACAGGCAACAGAACCGGTTGCCGTCTATCTTACGACGACTTTCTTCTTGTTGACGATGTAGATGCCTGGCTGCAGTCCATCGGCAGATGTCCCGACGTACTGGCCGCTGATGCTATACACCTTATTATATATATTATAGTCATCGGCGATGACGGCGTTGATGCCGTTCGTTGCCTTGCCGATGCACTTCTCAGAAGTATAGTATCCTCCGTTCTGGAATGTCAGGTCAGCAGTCTGGTTGCTGCCGTCGTTGAAGATAATCATATTCGGTGTCGCCGTGCCGCTGTACTTCCAGAGATACACCGTGCGCCCGTTGTTCGTGCCGACGACACTGATATCCTTCTGGCTTACCGTCCCCGGCCATGATGCTCCGGTGTAGGCGTTGGCATTGCTCTTAGCCGTATTCCATGCCCAGACATTGATGGCATCGTTCCAGCTGGATGGTTTCTCAAAGTAAGCGTATGTGCCTTCCTGCACGGTAGCTATCTCTGGGACTGTCGTTGTCTCTGCGTCCGTTGCGGGGTCGGTAGTCGTCTCGTCGATATGCTTTACTGTAGCGTCCCACGTGGTGGTATCAAACGATGTATCAACAAGATAGCGGTAGCCATCGCCGGAGAGCAACTCCTTGGTGTTGGCGCGTGTGTATGATGCCGCATCGGGACCGATGACGGCAATCACCGAGCCCTTAGTGCCCGTCACACTGATAGCGCAATACTTTGCGCCCGATGCGTAAGCCACGGTAGAGCTCTCGTTGTTGATGCCCAACATCTTACGCATCGCTATCATCTTCTTTATCTGACGCTTATACGACAGCCAGTGTTTCAGGAAGACACATGGCGTGCCTGGCATGGCAAGGATATACGCATTGGCAGCCTCGATGTATTTATTGAGGATCTTGTCGCTCTCTTTTCCCGTGTCATGATTCTCTGCGAAGGTCACGGCGTAGCGCTTGTAGTCGCTGCTACCGATAAGCGTTGTCGTACTGATGCTGCTCAGCTTGCTGCATGCTCCGCTGTTGTTGAAGACGTTATTGATAATCCATTTCAGCTCGAAATCGAATGCCGCGCTGGTCTTTCCGGTGCCGTCAATCCATTTCTTCAGACCCGACAGCCCGTCGCTCATCCAGTATTCGCCGACGCTGAACTCCGGCATTGCACTCTCGTTGTATATCTTCGTGTACTGCGGTGCATAGCCGCCGGTCATGTCGTAGCGGAATCCCGCATATCCAAGCTCATTGCGGAGGAAGTCAAGATACACCTTGATATTCTCCTGCACGGTGGCATTGGTATGGTCGAGATCACGTCCTCCATCGAAGTCAGAACCTGTATCAGATGCTCCAGTGGCAGCATATCCCGACTTGACACACTCGTCAGTGCAGCAGATATACGGCAGAGCGTTGGTGCCCCACTGTATGGAGTACGTCTTGCCCGTATTCTGCCCGACGACCGTCTCGTTAGGGAAGTCCACCCATCCGGTATTGCCGTTCTTGTGGTTTATCACGACATCCTCCATCGTCTTGATGCCTTTCGCCGCGAAGGTCTTTATCATCTCACGCAGCTCAGCCTCTGTTCCGAAGGCGCTCTTGTGGTCAAGCCACCAGATATCGCCATAGCCCATCTGCATCGTCAGCGCGTTGCAGTATCCCGACTGCGGCACCCACACGATGTCAAACGACTCCGCCAACTCATCAGCCTGGCTGGTGAGGTTGGTCCACTTCGAGTCTTTGTAAGAGTCCCAATAGAATCCCTGGAGCATCACTCCCCCGTATTGAGCGGGCCATCCCTGTGCCGATACATTGCTGGCAGCCATCATAGCCGCTGCGACACAAATAGTGCGTAATGTGTTGTTAATGTTAAGTTTCATCACGTAAGGTTATCGATGAGTTAGTCGTTATTGCTTGCAAAAATACTAATTTTGTGAGGCAAATGCAACAGTTTGCGGCCGTTGATTGCATATCTCGTTGTGCAATCGTTTGCAATAAGATATTTACCGATTGGCGTCTGATATTGCCTTGTCAGTTGGTCAAACAGCGATGAAATCACAAAGAAAATATTAGAAAATCGGTGGTATAAGCAATACGGAGGAGGATGCAATAAAATGAGCATCAGGAATAAATTCGCATCACACATGAAAAAATATTCGACAAAACATTTGCACAATAGAAAAAGTATTGCTACCTTTGCAGACGTGTTGCATCATACCGTGGAAGTCACACCATCCGCTGAAGCCAAGTGGCCTTCACATCATATCTACACTACATCTATACCAATAAAATCTAACAAACTATAAGACACGACTATGAAAGTAGCTATTATCGGATCAGGAGCCATGGGGTGCCTGTACGGCGCCTACATCAGCAAGCATCACGAGGTCATCATGATTGACAGTTATCAGCCGCAGGTGGACGCCATCAACGCCGATGGCATCACCGTCGTAGAAGAAGACTGCTCAGAGGGCAACTACCGCAATGTCAGGGCGTATGTCTCCGGCGACTATCAGGAAGAGGCCGACCTCGTTGTCGTCTTCGTGAAGTCAACGTTCACGGAGGTGGCCCTGCGCGACAACAAGAAGATTTTCGGTAAGCACACACTCGTGATGACACTTCAGAACGGTGCGGGCAACGACCGTAAGATAGAGGCGTTGGTGCATAAGAAGCAGATCATCATAGGCACGAGCAAGCACAACTCCGTCAACCTCGGTGGCGGCAAGGTGCGGCACAGCGGCCACGGTGTAACGACCATCGGCTCTAATCTCAAGAGCAACAAGCACCTGCAGACGGTAAGGCGCATCCTTGAGGACGGTGGCTTCGCCGTCACCGTCACAGATGAGATTCAGCGCATCATCTGGAGCAAGCTCTTCGTCAATCTCTCCGTCAACACCTTCACCGCCATCACGCGCTCGCCGATAGGCTCAATGATAAACAACAAATATGCATGGGACTTTGCGGAGAAGATGATCTGCGAGGCCGTTGACGTAGCCGAAGCTGACGGCACGAAATTCTCCTACATGGAGGTCCTGAACATGGTGCATCAGGTGTGCGAGGATGCCGGCAAGGGATTCTCATCAATGTCGCAGGATGTCATGAACCACCGGCGCACGGAGATAGATGCCATCAACGGTGCCATTGTAGAGCAGGCGAAACTGTACAACGTCCCAGTGCCATACAACTCACTTATCGTCAGCCTCATCCATGCCATAGAAGGTTCATACGATCAGATGAAAAGCTGATGCCGATGGCATGCCAACGCTGATACTAATCGCATACAATCTCGACACCATATCCGCACATTCTCAGCCAACGAATAATCCCGCACACGCTCCGCGGAAGGAGCATGTGCGGGATTTGTCGTTTGTGCATCAACCCGATGTTGAGCACCAATGAATCACGCTGATTACTTCAGTGTGCCGTTGTTGGCAGCGTCGATCATCGACTGGCTGGCATAGAGATAAACCTCTACACGGCGGCTAGCCTCACGGTTCTCAGTACCGTCGGCATTGTAAACGAGGTAGTTTGGATCCTCGCCATAGCCCTTGACGTTCTTGATCTGTGATGTAGAGACAGCGCAAGTGCCAGTGAGATACTTTGATACAGAGTTAGCACGGTTGTTGCTGAGGGTGAGGTTTGTAGCGTCAGAGCCGTCAGAGCTTGCGTAGCCATAGATAGCCACGTCGCAGTCGGTATAGACGTTGAGCACCTTCTGAGCAAACTGCTTGAGTGATGTCTGTGCTGCAGACTGCAGCGCATACTTACCAGTCTGGAAGAGGATGCCGTTGTCGAAGCTAACCTTCACAGCCTCAAGGCCGTTGGCGTCAGTGACAGTCTCTACCTGAGCGTTAGACACCTGCTGTGCAGCAGCCTTTGCCTTATCCATCTTCTTGCCGATGAGCAGACCGGCACCTGTGCCGACAGCACCACCGATGGCTGTGCCGATGAGTGTGCTCTTTGTGCTCTTGCCGAGGAGGCCACCAACGAGAGCGCCTACTGCTGCGCCGCCACCGCCACCGATGAGGGCACCGTTCTTTGTTGCTGAACCACAGCTAACGATGAGCATGAGAGCTGCCATAGCGATGGTCATGAACTTCATTTTTCCCATAATACTAATGTTTTTGTAAGTTAATGATATGTTGATTAATTGTTATCCATTAGCTGATCGAAGGGCATACGTCCACGAAAAGCGGCTGCAAAGGTACACAAATAATCTGACATACGCAACTTTTTTACCTTATTTAAATATATAAAGGCAAATATATTGACATTAAACATTACTGCCGCAGGCTGCATCAGAGCCTGAGGATGAGTCCTGCCTTGAGCCATCGTCCCGGCTGCCGGACAATAGAGTAGTCGTAATACTCCTTGTCGAGGATATTGGTGCAATCGGCGTATAACGACCAATGGCGTGCCTCCCACGACAGACGTCCGTCGAGCAAGGCATAGGGGCTGTTGCCCTCTCCCACACGGTCTTGCCATCGCCATGAGAGGCTCAGCACGAGGCGTCCATGGTCTTGCCGGTTGCCGAGCATCGTGTCATGGCTGCGGAGGCGGTAGAGTGTGCCGTCGGCCTTTACTACTACCTTATGGCGCAGATACTCCTGGGCATACTTCGACTTAAGTATGGCACGGTCGTAGCTGATGTCTTCTGACAGGTAGGCATAGCTCACGGAGAGCCGGTGCAAAGGGAACGACTCGCCCCACAGCTCCTGCGCGAGGAGTGCTGCCTGCAGCTCTACGCCGACGTTGTCGAGCTTGAAGTTGCCAGAGCGGTAGATGGAGTCGCCCACGGCAATAATCCAGTCTATCATATCCGACTTATGCGAGTAGAACGTCTGACCCTGAAGATCAAGGCCTTGTGTGCGATAGCGTGCGCCAAGGGATATGTCATTGGTCTTCTCCGGCATGAGATTGGAGTTGCCCTCGATGCCTGTGCCGCTGTAGTAGAGGTCGGTATAGGTAGGCATACGTAGCGCCATGTCCCACGATGCGTATAGTCGCAGCTGCTCGGTGGGGCGGTAGCTGATGTCTATGCCAGGGTAGAAGCGCCACCGGTGGTCGAGGCCGGTGTTGTTGTTGGCAAGGACTCCCAGCGATAGTGTCCACTGCCGCAGCAGGATATTGTGCTCAAGGAATGCCGAGGTATTAGTGCGATGGTGTGTGCCGAGGTTTGTGGAGTTGATGGCATCGCGGCGCATCTCTATGCCGAGCGATGTCTTGCCCAATGCCGACTCTAACCATGAGTTCAGGCCGGCGCCCATGACATCAACGTGATGACGATTCTCTCCCGCGGGCGATACGCCCCGATGCCATTGGTAGTGGTCGTTCCACCGGTTGTAGTACAGCTGTGGTGTGACAGCGCCATGGCCTCCCCACGATGTGCGGAAACGGAGGTCGGCATTCACGGCAGCCATGATGCGCTCGTTGCATTCCCACTGGTCGGTGGACGCTGCGCCGTAGAACGTGTTGGCACCGTATGGCTTGTAGCTGTAGCCCACCTGCCCGTTGACGGTCGCGTTGCCGGCAGCGGCGGTGGCATGATAGAAGAAATGTGTGTTGGAGAAATCGGAGTTGGGCGTCGCGCCGTCGCTGCGTGAGTATCCGCCCGACAGCTCGCCGCGTAGCGTGCCCGTCCGATTGGAGTGTGTCATGCGTGCATCGCCACCGCCGTAGCCATACGCTCCGCCTCGCAGATGGAGCTGACCGTCAAGGGCTTTGGTGCTGGCGGTCTTCGTGACGATATTCACCACGCCGGTGAATGCTGACGTTCCGAAGACTCGGGCGGCAGGACCTTCGACGACCTCGATGCGTTCTATGTCATCCATCGAGACTGGGAAGTCTGCCGACAGGTGGCCCGTGTGTGGCGACGAGATATTCACTCCGTTGAGGAGGAGCGTAATCTGGTCGAACGTGCCGCCCCGGACGCTGACATCGGTCTGCACGCCCATCTCGCCGCGCTGGCGGACATCGACGCCTACGGCATACTCCAACAAATCGTTAATACTGTGCACCGCCGCTGCGGTGACATCCGCAGCAGACAGTACAGTTATCATACGCGGTGCCTGACTCTCAAGGAGTGGCACACGTGTCCCGACGACAGTGACGTCGCCGAGGGCTATGCCCAACGAGTCAAGCAGCGTCCCTTCCGCATCGCCAAAGGGCGAGAGGGCCTCTGCATCGGCTGTCACACCGATGCCGAGAGCCATCCGGAGGGATGGGGTCTTGGCCTTCAGTCCTGCGCTCTGGAGCATAGCCACGGTGAGCACTCCCACCGCAACCTCCTTGTGCAGACTGTTGAACACAGCGTAGGAAGCACGCGTGAAGCGCTTCCATTTCACTGTAGTGTTGTTTGACATTGTGTGTTGTTTTGCCCCCTTGACATCAAGGGGAAGTTAAAAAAGTATGTGCCAATGTTCCACTCTCGGAGATTCTATCTCCGAGATTCCCGCCGCCAATGTTCCACTCTCGGAGATTCTATCTCCGAGATTCCCGCCGCCAATGGTCCCACTCTCGGAGATTCTATCTCCGAGATTCCCGCCGCCAATGGTCCCACTCTCGG
>R12__coassemble_244_pt1 | contig 22788 bp, 11 predicted proteins | sample R12__metabat2_high_PE_039 | metagenome-assembled genome bin R12 | reverse complement strand
GCACAGGGTGCAAACCCTGTGTTGCGGAAGTCCAACCCTCTGAACCCCGAAGGGGGTGACATAAGACGAACCTTACCGTAGCCAACACGTCTATCATTGCTTTGAGTAAATATTGACAATATAATCGACTGAACAACCAAAGAACAAGAATAGAAACAAAAACATTACATGAACAAAATCATCCGCAAAGAACAATTCTCGGAGAAGGTATTCCTCCTCGAGGTTGAAGCACCGCTGATAGCGAAGAGCCGCAAAGCCGGACACTTCGTCATCGTGCGTGTTGATGAGAAAGGCGAGCGTATGCCGCTGACAATCGCCGACGCTGACATCGAGCGCGGCACCATCACACTCGTCATCCAGAAGGTTGGCTTGTCAAGCACAAAGCTCTGCGACAAGAATGTCGGCGACACCGTACTCGACATCGTAGGCCCACTGGGCAACGCCACAAAGATTGACAACTACGGCACGGTACTCTGTGCATCAGGTGGCGTGGGCACAGCACCACTCCTCCCTATCGTAAAGGCGCTGAAGGCTGCAGGCAACCGAGTACTATCGGTCATCGCCGGACGCTCGGCTGACCTCGTTATCCTCGAAGACCAGATACGCCAGTTCTCTGACGAGGTAATCGTCATGACCGACGATGGCACAAAGGGAGAGAAGGGCGTCGTAACTGTGGGCATGGAGAAGTTCATCGAGCAGGAGCATATCGACAAGGCCATAGCCATCGGACCTCCTATCATGATGAAGTTCGCATCGCTGACAACTCTCAAGCACGACATACCTACCGAGGTATCGCTCAACACCATCATGGTCGATGGCACGGGCATGTGCGGCGCATGCCGCCTCTCTATCGGTGGCAAGACGAAGTTCGTCTGCATCGACGGTCCGGAGTTTGACGCTGCTCTCGTCGATTGGGACGAGATGTTCAAGCGCATGGGAACATTCAAGGGCGAGGAGCTGCGTGAGATGGAGGAATTTGACAAGCACGTCAGCAACGGCTCATGTGCCATGGACTATGACTTCTCTACTGACATCACCATGGACGACGACCCGACAAACGATACCATCGACGTCCTCACAGATCGCAACGCACCATGGCGCGACGAGCTGCGCAAGGCCATGAAGCCAAAGGAGCGCACAGCCATCGAGCGCGTGAAGATGCCGGAGCTCGACCCTGTCTATCGTGCTACCACACGACTCGAAGAGGTCAACAAGGGCCTCACAAAGGAGCAGGCACTCCTCGAGGCAAAGCGCTGTCTCGACTGTGCTAAGCCTCAGTGTGTGGAGGGTTGCCCTGTCAACGTCAATATCCCATCGTTCGTGAAGAACATCGAGCGCGGACAGTTCCTCGCTGCTGCCAAGGTGCTGAAGAATACCTCTGCCCTGCCGGCTGTCTGCGGACGTGTATGCCCACAGGAGAAGCAGTGCGAGAGCAAGTGTATCCACCTAAAGATGAACGAGCCGGCAGTGGCTATCGGTTACCTCGAGCGCTTTGCTGCCGACTTTGAGCGTGAGTCTGGTCAGGCTGCCCTGCCGGAGTGCGCACCACAGAACGGCATAAAGGTGGCTGTCGTCGGATCAGGTCCTTCAGGACTCAGCTTCGCCGGCGATATGATAAAGAAGGGCTACGAGGTGCATGTCTTCGAGGCGCTGCACGAGATTGGCGGCGTGCTGAAGTACGGCATTCCGGAGTTCCGTCTACCTAACCGCATCGTGGAGTTTGAGATTGACAACCTGCGCAAGCTCGGAGTGAAGTTCTACCCTGACACCATCATCGGCAAGACCATCTCTATAGACGACCTCGAGAAGGAGGGTTTCAAGGGTATCTTCGTAGGATCGGGCGCCGGTCTGCCGAACTTCATGAACATCGAGGGCGAGAACCTCATCAATATCATGTCGTCTAACGAGTATCTCACACGCGTGAACCTCATGGATGCTGCCAACCCGGCTACCGACACGCCTATCAACCCGGCTAAGTCTGTGCTCGTAGTAGGCGGTGGCAATACTGCCATGGACTCTTGCCGTACGGCAAAGCGCCTCGGTGCGGAGGTGACACTCGTATATCGCCGCTCAGAGGCAGAGATGCCGGCACGTCTCGAGGAGGTGAAGCACGCCAAGGAGGAGGGCATCAACTTCCTCACACTCCACAACCCTGTGCAGTATATCGCTGACGAGAAGGGTGCTGTGAAGCAGGCTGTGCTCGCTGTCATGGAGCTGGGTGAGCCTGACGCATCAGGACGCCGCAGCCCTATCGACACCGGCAAGCGCGTGACGCTGGATGTTGACCAGGTAGTCGTTGCCGTTGGCGTAAGCCCTAACCCACTCGTACCGAAGTCTGTGGCTGGTCTGGAGCTTGGACGCAAGAACACCATCGCCGTCAACGACAGCATGGAGTCAAGCCATGCCGGACTGTATGCCGGCGGTGATATCGTACGTGGTGGTGCCACCGTCATCCTCGCCATGGGCGATGGACGTCGTGCCGCTGCCAGCATGGACGAGAAGCTCTCTAAGTAAAGCCCGCCTCAACCAAGTGTGTTCCGTGCTCTGAGATACATCTCAGAGCTCCAGCACTCCACGAGCAGCGAGTGGTGTCCCGTGCTCTGAGATACATCTCAGAGCTCTCTAAACCCCACCGAGGAGCAAGTGTCTCGTGCTCTGAGATACATCTCAGAGCTCCAGCCCTCCCCTAAGCAGCGAGTGGTGTTCCGTGCTCTGAGATACATCTCAGAGCTCCAGCACTCCACGAGCAGCGCCTCATATATATAGCAAAGCCCCCTCAATCTCCGCAATGGAGATTGAGGGGGCTTACTTTATTCCTTATTCCTTTATTCTTTATTTCTTTATTCTTTATTCTTTATTCCTTATTCCTTTATTCCTTATTCCAACTACATCACCACCTTAGCAGTCCATGAGCCAGACTTCGTCTTGACGGTGATGAGACGAACGCCACCACCCGTCTGCGATGTGAAGATATACGCCTCACGATTAACAGGCTGCTCAGAGTAAACCTCACGACCAGCAACGTCACATACCGTCACACTCTCGATACGCTCATCAAGGAGTGACGACAGCACGACATAACCCTCCTCATGCTTAACAAGGACGCCAGCATTAAGCGGTTCTGCCTGAGCCTGCTCTACGCCTGTCACAGGAGGAGCTACGTAGTCATTATCATGGAGACGCAGCAGACGCCAGCCGCCATATCTGTTAAGATTGAACGGGCTCGCCGTGCCGATATAGAGGTCAGAGCCATCGTTGTTGGTCACCATATTGCGAATGCCATACTGTGCGTGGTTGCCGAAGCCATCCTGTGTGACGGTGGTTGGCTCGCTGTCGTTATCGTCGAAGACATAGAGCTCGTAACCCTTGCTTTCTTCCTTCACGCCAAGGATAGAGCTGATAGCTGACAATCCATACTGAGTAGACAAATCGGTGGCTGTCTCCTGTGCTGGCTTGAGGAGCTGCTCTGTTGACATAGTGCCGATATAGAGCTTGTCGTTGTACTCTGCTGATGCCCACATATATGCAGTGAAGTAACGTCCGAAGCCGGCACGGCCATACTTCGGCTTCCAGCCTGTTGGCTGTGGCACTACAGGCTCCATAGTCTGCATATTGATGGTTGGCAGTTCTTCCTCACCATAGAGCAGTTCTACTTCACTAAAGTCCTTCGTGCGCCAAAGTGTTGCCTGACGCATGATGGCCATCAGCGAGGCCATACCCTTCATTGATGCAAGGTCGCAGCCGAGATTCTGCAGAACAGGCAGTGTGCCATACTGCACATACCAGATACTCCAGTAGAGCTGACCCTTATATGAGCGAAGGAGAGAGCACTGCTCCATACGGAGGTTGATAGGGCAGTTCTCATACTCTGACATCCTCCACTTTATCTCCCACTCCTTGGCATCCTCTGGTGTCAAGCCACCTTCAGGAATCTCTGGACCCTCGAAGATTGCTGGCTGCTGGAGATTTGTTGTAGGCCAGCCACCGGCATAGAGACGACCGTTATGCTCACAGATCTCACCTGCCTCATTGGCTGTCCAGCCTACGATATGGAACTGGAACGGATCGCTCTTGTCGCCATACCAGCGGAGGATAGCACCTTTGTTGACGCCATCGGCAGTAGTGACTGCCACACCGCAATAGAGGACATCGTCAACGACAATCCAACGGCGGACATCGGTGACGGTGCAGCCATCGACGTTGGTCATATCTGAGCTGGCAAGATACTTGCCATCCTCGTCAAAGGCGAGGAATGCCGACTTTGTGGAGGTCTGACCCATATCGCTGTCGAGGCCTGGGCCACCGAGGAATACCACACCATTGTGATATGCTGCAGAGCGGAGTCCGAGACAGTCGTCGAGGACAGGAGCCTTGGTAGTAGAAGGGGTGATATCCTTCACTACACCTGTCTTCGTATCGTACATATAGCAACGAGGGCGCTCGATATCGCCATTGGTACCGGCATCCTTGCGTGTACCCTTGGCATACTCACACACCCAGCAGGTGTTGGCATAAGGCTGGTTGGATGACAGCGAGGTCATATTCTGCCATGACGGCATGCAAAGGATATTGTTCACCGTGCCCCAGAAGATCTTGTCCTTGGCAGTAACAAGTCCCCAGATATAAGCACCGTTGGTCTTATACTTCACACCATAATACTCATACATAGCATCTGCGACTTCGTCATCGTAGTCGTAGCCAGCAGCATTGTAGGTGTTGTAGTAGTTGCCGAGGCCATAGTAGAGACCGTCCTTAGGAGCAGCAGCGATGGTATCGAGCTGGAAGTCGAGCTTGGTTTCTGCCGGCACCTCACGCTCTTCGGTAGTATATTGATACAGCGGATACAGAGTATTCTGCAGATAGTCAAGGTCAGATGAAGAGATAGAATAACCCATCTTGTTAAGATACTGCATGAGTAGCAATATCTGGCTGTAGTCTGTCTGAGCAGAGACACGTCCGAAGCCGAGCGAAAGGAACAACGCTGCAAGCAATACAATCTTTTTCATTTTCTTTTTCTCCTTTGTGTGTTTGTAAAGAAAAATGCCGACACATGCAGACGATTATCACATGTGCCGGCAAAGATTAATCTATAAATCTGGTTTTTATTATTTCACAACGTACTTCTTACCATTCTTGATATAGAGGCCTGCCTTTGCACCATTTGCTATGCGGCGGCCAGAGATATCGTAAAGGGCAGCATCGTTATCCTCTGAAGAGATGTTCTTGATAGCTGTAGTGTAGTCAACCTGTACAGGGTAAACGAAGTCTGCATTGACAACACATGACTTGCGAAGAACAGGCTCACCGGCAAGGTACTGTGAGAATGCCTCGTCGCCGATAGATGCCTCAGGGAATACGAAATGATAGATACCATTAGGGCAGTTGCCATCGTTAAGCTCGATAGGGAAGTTAACAGTGATGACAGCATGAGGTGTTACGACAACACGCTCAACAAGCTCATCCTGGTTAGAATCATAGCGTCCCCAGAAGTTAAGAGTAGAGAATGCACCCTCGTCTGTCCAGTATGATATTGTGCCATCCTCATCAAGAGCTACGAAGCGACCCATATCAACACCCTTGCGGTAAACACGTGTCTGAGTCTCTGACTCCTCAACAATCTCACGCGTCATCTTACCTCTTGTGACGGTGGTGACATAGTTGTAGATGAGTTTAACCTCTTTTGTTTCATCGACATAAGTGATGATTGGCTTATAGTCAGTATCCTCAACCTCAAACTTCAAATTGTTGAGCTGAGAAGCATTGAGGCTTGCGCCGGCAGCCCAGTCGTTTCTAAGAGCCATGATGTTCTTGTTGAAGAGAGTCTTCTGGAACTCATCAGGCATATAGACTGTGAAGTCTTTGGTGATCTCCTGTACCTTGACAAGGTAAGTGCCGATGCTGTAAGTGAAGGTACCCTCAGGGATAGTGAGCTCGTAGTCGTCGTTAGGCAGAGCAGCAAACTTCAGAACGTATGACTTCTTGTCCTCTGAAGCTGTTACTGATGTAGGAGCGATATCGTTGCCGCTGTCAGAGCCAGTGATGACAATCTGCTGAGCCAATGTGGCATCCATATCAACTGCCTGCTCGAAGGTTATAGTGATTGACTTGAGCGAGTCAACAGTCTCTGCTGATGCAGGAACAGGATCGAGTGTGACAGTGTAAGGAGTAACAATCTTTGGCTCGCTGGTCTCTGTGAGAATCCATGCACCAGAGAAGTCCTCATTGAATGTTACAGAGCTCTCCTTCTTGCGGATGTTGCCATCAGACTCTACTGTCATGTAGTAGGAGCCATTCTTAATGGTCATCATACCGAATGATTTCTCAGTAGAAACGCCGTCGAGGTTGAAGCGTGAGAGTGTGAACTCTACCTTCTCGTCAGAGATATTCTGTGTGTTGCTACCGAGGAGAGCAAGATACTTGCCATCGTAAGTAGCGAATGATGTAGCGTCGCCTGCTGTGAAGCCGTATGCATCATCAGCATCCTTGACTACAGAGACAGCACCATCAGCATAAGAGAGATAGTAGCGTGTGTCGTCAGGCTGAATGTTGGTAAGGATGTAGTACTTGCCAGCCTCAGGAAGCTCGATATCATCAGATGTCATATAAGACTCAAGGAGATTGGTGAGCTCGATGTCGCTGTGATCATCAGGATTGTCGATGATGTCCTGAATCTGCTGACGTATCTGATTTTCTGCTGAAGGATAGCCGACACCTGTCAGAGCAAGAACCTTCTCGGCAAGAGCAAGATTCTCGTCAGAAGGAGCATCAGCACCTGCCACCTTATAAACTATATTAATCTCAGAGTTATACTTAGATACCTTTGATGTTGAACCGTAGTTGACATCATAGATTGTCTGCTCTGGGATGGTAACAGTATAAATATCCTTGTATGTCAGCGACTGCTGGCTTGAGAGGAGCTTAATCTCGTTAGGATTATCACCCTTGGCAACAGTTACATTGCCAACCTTGCCATTCTTGCGGCCAATGATATCAAACTCCTTGCCTACGAGATCATCGACATTACCGATATTGCCATCAAACGAAATGACAATCTCAGATGGGAAGACCTCTGCCTCCTGCTCCTCTATTGCTGGCGAAGGATTGAAGGTGTTCTTAGGCTCCTCAATAACGAATGAGGTAGAGAATGCCTTGTTGTATGTCTTATCAGCAGTAACGAAAGAAGCCTTAGGGAAATTGACTGTGTATGTACCTGGCTCAACAATCTCATCACATGAGAGGACTACAGTCTTGCCATTGATAGACTTCATGGCGAGAGTAGCAACCTTCTTGCCGTCTTCATCAAGCAGCTCAAAGTCAGAACCTACTGACTCAACAGCCTGGTCGAAGGTCAATGTCATCTCGCTGAAAGAGTTGACAATCTCATCCTCAGCAGGCGAGACAGACTGAGTGAGGAGCACATCGAGAGGTGTGCGATACTTCACTGTGAAACCGTAGATACGTGAGTCACCCTGATTATTAAAGAGCTGAATATCCTTGACACCGTCGATATCACTATCGGTAGTGTCGCTGTTGGTCCAAGTCTTTGTTGTTGTGTTGAACGTACCCTTAGAGCCGTAAGTCAGCACAAAGCCGCCAAGCCAAGAATCATTGTCGAGAGCAACCTCAACGAGGTCACACTGGTCTTGATATTCAGAAATAACGCGGATACTGATGTAGTTGCCCTCTACACCCCAAAGATATCCAGACTTGTTATCAGAATCGTAAACGATACTTGGGTTAAGACGATTGGCACTGAACGACATCTGTATCGGGCCACTTACAAAGACTGAGTCAAGGACTGACTTGTAAGAATAACCCTCCATAGAGAAGTTCTCGGACAGAGAGAATGGGTCTCTGAAGTTGAACGTAACAGACTTCGTGAGATACTCAGCATTATCGGCAAAAGCAAATGCTGAGATAAATAGTGAAAGAATCAGGGAATAAAACTTCTTCATTGTGTATTATAGATAATCTTTAGTTTTTAGTACGGTCGAACTCCTGATCGCCCTTCTTGACTGTAAGATACCATGTACCATCAATCTTGACAGGATTGAACATGAAGGCAGTAATAGCCTCACCGTTAACCTCAGGATGCTCTTCGATAGCGAACTTTACTTTATACTTGACGTCGTTGAGGCCCTGCAGCTGGAACGAGAAGTAGTCACGCTGGTACTCAAGGACTGGGAACATTTTGAAGCGACGCTCATACTGCTGTTTTGTGCCTGCGCCAAGAGGCTCAACGCTCTTCAGAGAATCATTGTATTCGTAAAGCATAGAAAGTGCATCGTTGATTTTCTTTGCTTTAAGAAGCTCCATACAGTCGTCGCTCAACTTGAGCATCTGTGTGGTATCCTCAGCGGTAAGACCTTCACGGAATTCCTCTATCTGCTGATAACGTGACTTCTCCTTATGGCAAGAAGCTAATGTAACAGAAAGGAGAACAGCAAAAACCAAATAAGCGATATTCTTAATTTTCATCTTTATATATATAATATAATGTGTGGAAACAATCTTTATCCTCAAAAGCAAGACTCGGAGATGAGTTATGCCTTAATAAACACTAAGAATAGTGTATGAATGTGAAGTAAACTTGTTTGAGAAGAAAGAGAGTGCGCCTTACTCTTTGAAGACGCACTCTCCTATTAGAGTCTATCTACCGGAGTAGATTAAAGAATTATTCAGAGATTAGAGACCATCCTGGTTACCCTTTGTAGAGTTGATTGTGATAGTCAGGTATGTATCGAAGTGACCCCACTCGTAGTAAACAGTTACAGGAACCTTGATGCTGAATGTGTTAACGTTCTCGCCGTTGTTCTCGTAGAAGATCATACCGAACTTCTGCATGTTAGAGTGCAGATAAGCGATAAGCGAAGCAGACTGGTAAGCCTGAGCATACTTGGTAAGGTTGAATACAGGAGTCTCCCAGTATGGGTTAGTAGGAGCCTCAACAACGTCACCTGTAAGGATGTTGTAGCTAGAGATAGCACGGAGGTGAACCTTCTTAGATACAGATCCGAGAGTTACCCACTTGTTTGCAGCAGCACGCTCGTTGCAGTGCATATCTGTGAGAACCTTGTCAGGATCAACATTCCAAGTGATCTTGTGGATGTTGTAATAACCCCAGAGCCACTTGCCAGTGAGCTCCATAGAGCCCTCGTTAGGACCACGCCAGTCATAGAATGCGAAGTGTGGGTAGAGGTAGATAACCTCACCGTTGTTCTTAGCATCCTCGATTGGTTCTGGATCAGTTGTTACGAGGTTGATAGGACGCTGCCATGAAGTCTGGAAGATAGAGAAGTTGCGGTTCTTTGTACCGAAGTCCTCGAAGAGGTTCTGTGCGATACCACAACCGTTGTTTGTAACAACACCTACCCATGTACGTGCCTCCTTAGAGATGTTAGAGTGCTGATCGTCAGCATAGCCAACAGCGTTGATGATGTGATCGAGAACAGACTCTGGAACATACTGTGTCTCTGTGAAGTCACCGAAGTCCTGTGTCTTATCCTGACGGATGAGAGAGATTTCACCAGTAGCTGGATCGATCTGTGCGATAGGAGTATACTTCTCAGCGCTGAGATCAGATGTAGCGTAGAGGATTGTATTCTCGAAGCAGCCGTCGTAGTAGTCGATAGCACACTTCTTCATGATCTCGCTATTCTTAGCGTTATCAGAGATGAGCTCAGTAACCTGGTCACCAGCAGTTGTTGTGAATGTAGTATCCTTAACAGCGAACTTGTGAGTTGTGTAAGTCTTGTCAGCATGGAGGTTGCAAGACTCGCCCTTATATGTAGGACGATACCAAGACATGTTGTCAGCATCCCATGTGTCGTGCTTCTCACCAGAGTCAGCCTTCTTGTTGTCATGAGCGATGATACCGTCAGTACATGTGATATCTGCCTTATCCTCGAGGCTGCAGATGTCGTAGTGGCATACGAATGCATTCCACTTCTCATCAGCCTTACCAGACTTAGCTGTGATGTACCATGTCTTAGGATAACCTGCCATGTGTGAAGCGAGGCAACCGTCAGTAATAGTTACGTTGATAGGAGCGAAGAAGAACTTGCGATACTGAGCGTCAGAAGCAACATAGTGCTTGCAGAGCTTAGAGTTAGTGAACTCAACCTGGTTGTCACCGCTGCTTGCGAGGAATGTAGCGAGAGCCTCGTTAGTCCAAGGCATTGGAGCTACCTCATACTCGTTAGAGAGGTTGTGTGGGTACTTCCAGTTCATAGAGATACCATCCCAACCGTCAGTAGCCTCACCTGAGAGCTCATACCAGTAGTTGTCGATCTTAGTCTTGATACCAGTCTTTGTAATCTCAGCACGCTTGATCTTAGCAGTGAGCTTGATGTAGATGTACTGATACTTAGCAGCGTTCTGGCCGATGTAACGTACGTAACGAACAACCTCAACCTCCTCACCTGGCTTCTTGCCGTGTGTGAGAGCCTCGAGCTCGTCCTCAGTGAATGTGAGGATGAATGTGTGGTTAGTAGTCTCATCAGTGTTCAGACGGTAGATAACAGAACCGTACTCAACCTTGTGCTTGTTAGCGTCGGTGTAAGTAGCGAGAGTACCCTTAGTGTCAGCGTAAACGTTGAGGTGGTACATCTTACCGCCGCCTACCATATCGATAGCAGGATCAGAAGTCATATCAATCTTATAGTCGCGATCGAAGTCGTCCTTATCCATGTTGCCCATGGTGTTGTCAAGGATGTACTCGTCGAACTGTGACCATGTAGTAGCCTCGAATGCAACACCGTCGCAGAGGTCGAATGTGTGCTCCCATGCTGGGTAGTCCTCGTTAACAGCGATATCCTTACCAGCCTCGATGCGAGAGATGCGGAGGAGGATATAGCCATCAAGGAATACGTTACCAGACTCATCCTTCAGCATTACGCGAACGAGTGGCTCACGACCTACTGTAGACTCGCCCTGAGTCTTGATGTCAGATTTGCCATCAGCTGTAACATCGTTAGCGATGATCTGACCTGTCTTAGAGATACCATTCTCGTCAGCATCCTTGAAGTGAGCATAACGTGAATCGTGTGTTACGTTGCCGTCAATAGAGTAGTCGATGAGCTCGAACTCATAGTGGAGACCCCACTTCTTCTCGTCACCGAAGTTCCAGGTCTGGAGCTTCTCGCTGTGCATGCGGATGTCGCAGTACTTCTGAACGTGTGTACCGATGTAGTCGCTCAGAGTGATACCGTTAGCAGAGTTATAAGAGAGGTAGAGAGCAGGTGTACCGTAGTCGTCGCCGTCAGATCCAGCTGTCTCCTTAGCGTCGAGCATACGAGCGAGATTCTCCTTGTCAGCCTCAGCCTGTGTCTTAGGAGTACCTTCCTTGTGCATGAGAGCCTCATAAGGCTTATCCCATACGTGCCAGTAGTAGTTACCATCCTCGTCGAGCTTTGTGCAGTCCCACTCAGTGTGGTTAGCGAATGAGTGAGAAACAGTCTCGTCACCCATTGTAGCAGCCTTACCAGCAGCGCCTGTAGTTACAGTGAAGCGGTTAGTAGACTTAACCCAAACGATACCCTCTGGATGAACAACCTCTGGGTGGAGGAGTGCATAGTCAGAAGTGATGATTGTGTCAGTATTTGTCTCCTCGTTGTGGTTAGGCATCTGGAGAGCAACTACGTGGTCGTAACCCTCAGAGAGCTTACCAGTCTGAGAAGTGTGGTTTGTGAGACCAGTTGTTCCTTCGTAAGCCTCAGGATAATCCTTCAGGAGAGCCTTAGGATTAGCGAGCTTGATACCAACAGTAACGATACCGTTGTTAACAGCGTAGAGAGCAGAACCGTCGTCATACTTCTCTGGTGAAGTGATACCGAGCTCAGTAGAGAGAGCACGTGTAACGACCTCAGCCTTGCGGCATGTGAAGCCAATAGCGTCAGACCAGATAGGGTTAGCAGATGTTGGGTTGAGGTGGTAGTCAACAGGCCATGCTGGACCGTAAACAACCTCAACGCTCTTCTTAGCATCGTAAACATAGTCAGTGATGCCTGTGATAGTCATCTTATCAGACTCAACAGCACGCTGACGCTGCCAAGCATCAACATTACTAATCACGAGGGTAGTATCCTTAAGGAATGGGTACTTGATAGCCTCGATACCATCAACATAGAGGTCTGGGATGAATACGAGTGAACGGAGGTCAGTAGAGAGACACTTAGCGATAACGTTGATCTCAGACTCGAGCTTGTCGCCGAGGTCCTTAATCTTCTGCTCGATAGCAGGGATAGTAACCTCAGTGATAGTCTTAACCTCAGCAGCTACAGTAGCGTGAGCCTTCTGAAGCTCATCGAGAGTAGCGTTGATGCCTTCGATCTCCTTCTCAACGCCAGCGATCTCGTCAGCGAGAGCCTGCTTGATCTGCTTGTCAACAGCCTCGAGCTCAGCCTTAGCGTCAGCGATCTGCTTGCAAGCGTCAGCATAGTGAGCAGAGTCGATAGCGATGAGCTCAGCCTTCTGAGCAGCGAGAGCGCCCTCGAGCTCACCAATCTTCTGGTTAGCGGTCTTCAGACCCTCAGAGAGAGTACCAACTTCCTTTGTAAGAGAAGCGAGGTCTTCAGCAACCTTAGCGATAGCGTTAGCGTTAGTCTGCTCAGCCTCCTTAGCGCGTGCTGTCTCCTTAGCGATAGCGTCAGCGTTAGCACCCTCAGCCTCCTTAGCGCGTGCTATCTCCTTAGCGATAGCGTCAGCGTTGTCAGTAGCGAGCTTGTAAGCGTCGTCAGCCTTAGCCTGAGCCTTCTGGATAGCAGCGTCGAGCTCAGCGTCCTTCTGTGTAAGTGATTTGTAGTTAGCGTCGATAGCGTCCTGGAGAGTCTGCTTAGCTGACTCGAGGGAAGCGATCGTTGCATAAGTCTGTGCTACAGTAGTCTTGTAGCTGTCGAGGTTGCTAGCACATGTAGTCTTGCAGTTCTCGAGCTCAGTCTTTGTAGCATAAGTCGCTGCGATCTGTGTCTCCAGAGCAGAGATCTGCTGCTTGATGGCAGCCTCCTTCTGATTGACAACATCTTCAAGCGACGCAATCTGACCCTTGAGGCTGCTGATGTCGCCATCGTAGTCCTTACAAGAGGTCATTGTGCTTGTTGCAGCCAGTGTCATGGCAGCCAACAGGATTGCACTTAAAAACTTTTTTCTCATAATGATAAAAACTTTAATTTATAAATTAAAAATGATTTGTTTCTAATTTAATGAAATGTTTTAAAACTTGCGGTGTCGATGCCCTTGGCATTTCTCCGCGTTGGATAGGTAAGTGTTCTGCTTTCTGTTTCTTCCTTTGTTCTTTCTTTTTTTAATGGTTAAACTTCGTATTTCTTTGATTCATCCTTATCAGGTAGCTGTACCGTTGCCGGCAGATAACTATTGCGCAGTAGCAGGGGAGTTATTGTTTTGCCGTTGCCGGTATTGTTTTTTATTTGTCAGAGAGCATTGAGCCGAGCGTGCCATATTATTTCTTGGCGAGCTCTTTCTTTCGTTGCTCTATATATTTATGCGGTGTCAGCCCTGTCTTGCTTTTGAAGACTTCGTAGAGTGTGCTCCTTGACCAGAACCCGTATCTGCCAGCGATTTTCTCGACAGAGTCTTTCGAATGGAGCGCCTCACGTATGATATGCTCTAGCCTGTAAGAATTGACGAGCGTATTGAAGCTGCATCCGAATCCTTCGTTGATGGCCCTTGAGAGATAAACAGTATTAGTGCCGACGACTCTGCTGAGAATATTCAGCGACAAGTCTGCTCTAAGGTAGAGATGCTCCTTTTCAAACGTCTCTTTTACCTTATTATATATATTGGCATAACTGTTTTGTGACATAGCACCACATTATTTCGGTGCAAAATTAGTGTTTTTTTTCTTTATTTACACCTATTATCATAAGTTTTCTTACGAAAGCGGCATTCTTTTTTAAGATTTCGGACTTTTCGGGGATATTTAGGGGTTAAAAAGTCCGAAAATGTTTAATTTTAGTTTCAGAATGTGCAGGGCAGTGTTGCGAGCTGGTAATATAGCGTGCGAGCTATGCGTTGGTATCCGGCGTCATTTGGGTGAAGACGGTCGGCAGTAGGACGCGAGAAGTATTGCGCGTGCTCATCAGCGAGAGGATAGAGTCCAGAGAGAGCGTTGAGGTCGATGACCGGCATTGCCCACACATTAGCTATCTCTTTTGTCGCCTCGATGTAGCTGTCGAGGAATATGCCATTGCGATTTGGATAAGACTCATCCGGCTGCACATTGTACTCGCTGCTGGCGAAGAACGCGCGATGGATTGGCGTGAGCACAACGATCTGCTTCGTAGGGAAGAGCTGGCGGAGCTTTGTCACCGCGATGTTGATGCGTCCACGGTAGGTAGAGTCGGTCATGCACGGCGTGCGGTGTTTCTGCCGTACGGTGTATTTCTGCTTATTACGTGCGTAGTTGACGTCCTCTTCGTTGTAGTCGTACCATTCTCCGAGCGGTATGCAGTTGTTATAGTCGTTGGTACCCATGAAGATGAGTATGGCGTCAACGTCCTGCCCGTGCTCCTTGAGAAGAGCGTCCGCCTGGCGGGGTATATCGTTCCACTGGCGTCCGCTGATGGCGTAGCAGTAGCTTGTAGCCTCTAACCACTCGCTGAGCAGCGTCCACCATTTCTGGTTACCGGCCTTCACCCTGGGGTCGGTGATGGAATCGCCGAAATATGCTATCTTCTTCCCGTGCCATGGGTGCACGAATGTCTGCTGCACCTGTGCGGCGGCAGAAAAGAAGCAGAGCGAGATGATGGCGAATGTGGTTAGTAAGCGTTTCATTTGTTGGTGTTTATAGTATTGTGAGGAGCACATTGCCTCACATTGTAATTTCAATTAGGCATGCAAAGTTACGACAAATCTTTTAAACGTGCAAGAAAAAAGGGAAATATTTTTTCATTGGGCACCTGAAAAGATGGCATTTAGTGCAGAACGGCAAGCACGTGGGGGACGCGGACGCGTGTGGGACGCGGACGCGTCTATTTGCATTGGCAGGAGATAAAAACGAGGGCGTATCATGAGCCTCATCGGCAGACGATACGCCCCGCGTGATATCATGTAGAATGTATTATTCAGCGATGCTTATGCCACGGTTTACGAAAGTGGCATTGAGTATAGACATATACTTGCGGATCTGTTCACGGTCGAGGACCTGAGCAAGACGCTTGAGGTCGTTGCGTACAGCCTTCTTAGTGAGAGCGGTACGGTCAGCACGGTCAGCAGCAGATGCATTGAGCATCTCAGCGCAGAAAGCGGCATGGATGTCCTTTACTGCGTCAGCCTGGTCGTAAGAGAGCTGTAGAGCGCGTGCGAGACTGTTCATGTTGACGTTCATAACGTAAGCGTTTGTAGAGTTCATGTTCTTGTCCTCAGCGTTAGCGAGAGTGAGAGTGAACATAGCAACGATTGTGAGAATGATCTTTTTCATGATGTGATTCCTTTCTTTAAATAAGGTGGGTGGTATAAATAAAGAGCCATGTGTTGGTTGGCGTCCCACCATGTGTTTGTTATTTGTTATCCTGTTCGTCAATAATTCCGGAATAATTTTGACGGTGCAAAGGTACGTCAACTTTCCGAGTTCAACAAAGGAAAATCCCGATTGTGTGCGTTAACAGCCCCATTAATTGATTTAAAGAAAATAATTGCGGGATAAGAGCAATTGGTCGGTATTGTTCCATAATACATTATATAATATTGATTAGGAATAGGCGATGATGGAAGTCATTCAAGGCAACGATGCGAACCGGTGGCATAAGCGATATCGGATTGCGAGTCCGAAGGAATTTATGGTAGTGACATATGCCCTACCATTTCTTGGAGCATTTAATTAATTCATAGCCTTCAATGTGGTTGTGTCAAGCGTGCCGAGCGATGAAATCACAAAGAAATATTAGAAAATCGCATTGATGGAGAGCTGCATACCAGGTTACAAGAGGATAAGGGCGGAGTTATCAGAGGATAAGGGCGGAGTTATCAGAGAATAAGGGCGGAGTTATCAGAGAATAAGGGCGGAGTTCTCGGAAGATAGGGGCGGAGTTTACCAATATCAAGAAAATGGGGGAATAGCGGTCATTTGTCAGGCTATTATTGCTTAATATCAAGAAAAAGTATTAATTTTGCAGCAGCAAACTTAAATAAAATAAGGTAAAAGAATATGTCAAGCTTGAGATTCACGGCAGTCATTGCCGCGTCTAAGAAGAAGCCCCTTGAGGTAAAGGTGCCTGCCGAGCGCCCGTCAGAGTATTTCGGCAAGTATGTGTTCAACCGTCAGAAGATGTACAAGTATCTGCCGTCGGCCATCTACGAGCAGATGATCAATGTCATCGACAACGGTGCCCCTTTCGACCGTTCCATCGCCGACGCTGTCGCAGCAGGCATGAAGCAATGGGCGGAGGAGAACGGTGTGACGCACTACACCCACTGGTTTCAGCCGTTGAACGAAGGCACGGCCGAGAAGCATGATGCCTTTGTCGAGCATGACCACAAGGGTGGCATGATAGAGCAGTTTGAGGGCAAACTGCTGATGCAGCAGGAACCAGACGCCTCGAGCTTCCCGTCGGGTGGCATCCGTGCCACGTTTGAGGCCCGCGGCTACTCCGCGTGGGACCCTACATCGCCGGTGTTCATCATCGACGACACGCTGTGCATCCCGACAATCTTCATCTCATACACCGGTGAAGCGCTTGACTATAAGGCCCCTGTGCTGCGTGCCCTGCGTGCCGTAGATAAGGCAGCGACAGAGGTGTGCCACTATTTCTACCCCGACGTAAAGAGCGTGCAGACGAACCTCGGCTGGGAGCAGGAGTACTTCCTCGTGGATGAGGAGCTGTACAATGCCCGCCCCGACCTTATGATGACCGGCCGCACGCTGATGGGCCATGATTCCGCCAAGAACCAGCAGATGGACGACCACTACTTCGGCACCATCCCTGAGCGCGTGGTACAGTTCATGCGCGAGCTTGAGATCAAGGCCCTCGAGCTTGGCATCCCTTGCAAGACTCGCCATAACGAGGTGGCACCCAACCAGTTTGAGATAGCCCCTATCTTCGAGGAGTGCAACCTCGCCATCGACCACAACATGCTGCTGATGTCGCTGATGAAGCGCGTGGCAAGGAAGCACGGCTTCCGCTGCCTGCTGCACGAGAAGCCGTTCGCCGGCATCAACGGTTCTGGCAAGCACAACAACTGGTCGCTGTCGACCGACACCGGCGTGCTGCTGCACGGCCCTGGCAAGACACCTATGGACAACCTCCGCTTCACGGTGTTCATCGTGGAGACGCTGATGGCGGTGTATAAGCATAACGGTCTGCTGAAAGCCAGCATCATGTCGGCCACCAACGCCCATCGCCTCGGCGCCAACGAAGCCCCGCCGGCCATCGTCAGCTCATTCCTCGGCCAGCAGCTGTCGAATCTGCTCGATGCCCTTGAGAAGTCAGACTCTAAGGATGCCTTCAACCTCGCCGGCAAGCATGCCATGAAGCTCGACATCCCAGTCATCCCGGAGCTGCTGATAGACAACACCGACCGCAACCGCACCTCGCCATTCGCATTCACGGGCAACAGATTTGAGTTCCGTGCCGTAGGCTCTGAGGCCAACTGCGCATCGGCAATGATTGTGCTCAACACCGCTATGGCAGAGTCACTTACCAGCTTCAAGGCTCGTGTTGATGCGATGATAGCCGACGGTATGGAGAAGTACGAGGCAATAGTGAAGGTGCTGCGTGAGGATATCGTCACCTGCAAGCCTATCCACTTCGACGGCAACGGATACAGCGACGAATGGGTAGCCGAGGCCACCCGCCGCGGCCTTGATGTCGAGACGTCATGCCCTATAATCTTCGACCGCTACCTCGACAAGGAGTCGGTGAAGATGTTTGAGTCGATGAACGTCATGAAGGAGTTTGAGCTCGAGGCACGCAATGAGGTGAAGTGGGAGACCTACACCAAGAAGATACAGATAGAGGCGCGCGTCCTGGGCGATCTGTCGCTGAACCATATCATCCCTACAGTAACGCGTTACCAGAGCGAACTGCTTGAGAATGTGGAGCGTATGGGCCGCACCTTCGGTGCCGGCGAGGTAGAGAAGCTCTCTAAGCGCAACAAGGACATCATCCGCGAGATAGCCGAACGCATAGAGAAGATAGAGGCTGGCGTGACACGTCTGGTTGACAACCGTCGCGTGGCAAACCGCATTGACAGCGAGCGCGAGAAGGCCATCGCATACCATGATACCGTGGCACCGCTGATGGAGGAGATACGCTACGAGATAGACCGTCTGGAGCTTATCGTCTCTGACGAGATGTGGACGCTGCCGAAGTATCGCGAGCTGCTATTTATAAGGTAGGTTCACGGATTATAGCCAGGATTATTCATACTCACACGCTGCATATTTTCTTAAACATTAATTACCATTAATTTAGACATTAATTTTACGTTAATTTCATATATGTTAAATTTTACGTTAATTATAAGCTGAAAGAAATTATACGATAATTATAAGTAACTAATAATTAATGATAAATTAATGTTTCAATTATACGTTAATTAATGTTGGGAAAGAACAGTATGAATAATTTAGGCTAAATACTCTACATACTTACACAACGGATTCGCCTGATGTGTCTGATGCGCATAATGTTTCAGACAAGTCAGACGAGTCCGTTTCTGTTTTATATTCAGGCAAATCATTTCCCTTAGTAAAAATTATGGTATAGTTTCTTGCGTAATCAAAAGATTATTTGTAACTTTGCACCCGCATTTGGTTCTCCACCCAAGTCACGGGCCTGTAGAGGCATGGTGGCGAGGCGATGGAGCTAAGACGGGAACGCAGTGAGAGTCTGCGACACTACCCGGTGCTGTGAGTCCTTTCATAGCTGGCCAATAGCGTCACTGAGTCAGTTGGCAGTTAAGAATGAAGAATGAAGAATGAAGAATGAAGAGTGAAGAATGAAGATTACCAATGCTGTTAGGCATTCCCACAATAGACATGGTAATCATAACTCTTAACTCTTAACTTTTAATTCTTAACTTAGCAACGAAACACTCGGGAAGACCGCGCCGGCAAGGACGAGTCAGAAGACCTGCCATCTGCTGTAGAATAATATGTGCCTGCGGGACTACGGGCACCGAACACTCATGACATGATAAGTAGAAATACAGTATTTTCCGCGCTTATGCTGCTCATGGCAGCCATACCCATGGCGGCCCAGGACGACGGCAAGGCATGGGAGGATACGCTGTCGACGGTGGAGGTCTATGGCCGCCGTCCGCTTGCCACACGCCAGCAGCTTGGCGGCGTGGAGCTGCAGGCATTGTCATCGACGAGCATCGCCGATGCGCTGAAGTATTTCGCCGGCGTACAGATAAAAGACTATGGCGGACTGGGCGGACTGAAGACCATCAATGTCCGCTCGCTCGGTGCGCAGCATGTGGGCATATATATCGACGGCATCCGCGTGACGAACGCGCAGAACGGCACCGTCGATCTCGGCAAGTTCTCGCTCTCAACGATGGAGAGCGTAGAGCTCTACAACGCCAACAAGCTCGACAACTGCCAGTCGGCCAGTGAGTATGCCTCGGGTGCCACCGTCTATCTCCGCACACGCCGGCCGACGCAGGACTCGCTCTCCGTGCAGCTGCGGCAAGGGTCGTTCGGCACATGGATGGGCAAGGTCAACGCTCAGCTCGCCCATAAGGGCTGGGCGGGATTTGTGGATATCGAGGGCTTGACGACGAAAGGTGACTACCCGTTCCGCTATCATTCAGAATATGAGGACACCATCGGCCGACGCCAGAACTCCGACATCAAATACTACCGCGGTGAGGCAGCACTCTTCAAGGGCGGCTTCTCATCCCACCTCTACTACTACAACTCCGTCCGTGGCTGCCCCGGCGGCATCGTCCGTAGGTTGTCTGATAAGTATGTCAATGTAGGCCGTGAGTGGGACTCCGACTTCTTCGCACAGGCGAGCTACGAGCAGCAGCTTGGCCACCACCGCTTCAAGGTGAATGCGAAATACACCAACGAGTATCTGCGCTACTGCACCGACTACCCCGAGAACCAGAATACGGCACGCGTGAACAACCACTACCGCCAGGAGGATCTCTACGGCGCCGCCTGCTACGGCTGGATGCCTGTGGACTGGCTGTCGCTGAATGCCTCCTACGATGTGCGCTACTCCATACTCAATGCCGACCTTAAGATGTTCGAGACCGTCAAGCGCACCGACCAGAAGCAGGTGCTCGGCATGCAGCTGAACAAATACGGCATACAGGCGGCGGCATCAATACTCCACCAGCACTACAAGGACTACACCTTCGCACACTGCGGAGCTGCCGACCCGCTCGACCGCTGGACATCGGCCTTCTCGCTCGGCTATACGCTCTATGGCATCACGCTGCGTGGATGGTACAAGCAGATATTCCGTGCCCCGACGCTCAACGACCTCTACTACACACAGGTGGGCAACCGCTCGCTCAAGCCGGAATACACGAAGCAATGGAACGTCGGCGCAGAGTATCACTGGGACCGTCGACACTGGCAGTGGTCGCTGCAGGCTGATGCATATATTAATAAGGTGGAGGACCGCATCGTCTGTCTGCCGCTGAAAGGCACCTATACCTGGTCGATGATGAACTACGGCTACACTTTCTGCCGGGGCCTCAACGCCAACGGCAAGGCAGCATACACCACCGGCGACTGGCGGCTCTCGCTGCTCACCTCGCTGACATGGCAGCGCGACCTCAACCGCACCGACACCGACGACGAGGACACGTACAACAAGCCCATCTGCTATTCGCCGGAGCTGTCGTACGGCATCACGGGCATCATACAGTGGCAGCGGCTGTCGCTGACCGTCTCCGACCTCCACGTCTCTGAGCGCATGTGGAGCTATGCCGACCCGGAGGATATCCTCGAGCCATACAACAACATCGACCTCAAGCTGTCGTACCAATACCCCATCGGCAAGACTGACCTCGCTCTCACGCTCGAGATAAACGACCTCCTCGACGAGCAGTATGAGCATATTCCGCGATACCCTATGCCAGGCCGCAACTACAGGCTGACGCTGACGGTGGCATTGTAAAGCCCGGCGCCACTCTCTGAAGCCCGCCGCCCGCCGCTCTCTGAAGCCCGCCGCGCGCGCCTTGGTCCCACTCTCGGAGATCATATCTCCGAGAATATAACCCGCATACAACCCGCGCCCGGCGCCACTCTCTGAAGCCCGCCCCCGCGCATAGCACCACTCTCACTCACAACCCTTATGAAAAAGATATACGCACTATTACTAACGCTCATTCTTCATTCTTCATTCTTCATTCTTCATTCTGGAGCGCAGGAGAAGATTATCCTGCTGAACGAAGGCAACTGGCAGGCCGACAACGGCCGCATGACATACTTCGAGAATGGCAAGGTCGTCAGCAACCAATGGTTCCGTGACAACAACGGCACAAAGCTCGGCGACACACCCAACGACATCATACAGGTTAACGACAACCTGCTGGCTGTGGCCATCAACTGGTCGAACATCATACAGTTCATCACGCCACAGGGCAAGGCTGTCGCTGCCACCGAGGAGGTGCCCAACAACCGCAAGCTTTGCTCCGATGGCGAGTATGTCTATGTCTCCAGCTATGGCCACGAGTGCAACAGCACGAAGGGCATGCTATACTTCACCAAAGGCTTTGTGGCAAAGATACGCCTGACAGACTACAAGGTCGTCGATGCCGTAGAGGTGGGCTACGAGCCAGAGGGCATCGCCCTGTGGGGCGGCTACATCTTCGTGGCAAACACCGGCGGCTACAGCTTCCAGGAAGGCCATGACTACGAGACTACCGTGAGCATCGTCAATCCCGAGACGATGCAGGTGGTGCGCACCATCGATACAGGCCACGTGAATCTCTACGGTGATATGTCGCAGGCGGGCAAGTATCTGTGCATCAACTCCACGGGCGACTACTACAGCACCGAGGCATGCTCAATCATCTTCGACTGTGAGCGCGCCATCAGCGGCAACGACTGCTGCGTAGTGCTGCCATACGCTGCCACCTACAGTACGGCGACACGCGACGGGAAATTCCTTGCCATCGGCTCGAAGTTCTCGTATTACACAGGGCAGTATGAGTACAACTACATCACCATCGACCCCGCCCTCGTCATGCAGTCGCAGGGCAGCAACGGCGTCGATGAAGACCTGCCGGGCACGATGCGCGATGACATACAGAACACCATCGCCATGCCATACGGCATCTACGTCAATCCATACACTGGCTATATGTATGCCACCGATGCTGCCTCCAACGCCAGTGCGGGAGTGATGTATCAGTGGAATGCCAGCGGCCAGCTGTTAGGCAAGTACAAGACCTATATCAACCCCTCGCACATCATCGCCTTGCCGCCCGACGGCCACTATACGGCAATCCGTGAGGTAAACATTGACGACAACGATAACGACAACGATAACGACAACGATAACGACAACGCCTACAACCTCTCGGGCCAGCGTGTCAGCCGCTCTGCCAAGGGCATCATAATTGTCAACGGCAAGAAGCACATCAACCCTTAACCGCACCAGGCGCCAGGCACAAAGCACCTCAGGCGCCTCTACTGCCCTTGCTTCTGCCGCCCACACCCTCACTGGCCCTTGTTCCGTTCTCTGAGATATATCTCAGAGCACACAACAGCACACAACAGCACACCATAGCACACCCACAGACGCCCACGGCACACGCAAGGTGCCAATCATACCTTCCAACTGCTCCATAGCCTTATTTTCAAAG
>R12__coassemble_241_pt1 | contig 22836 bp, 36 predicted proteins | sample R12__metabat2_high_PE_039 | metagenome-assembled genome bin R12 | reverse complement strand
GCCTGCTACAATGCAGAATCTTCTAAATGACCAGCTTGATTGCTAACAATTTGTATGTGCCTTGTTTGTTAAAGGTTAGCTCATTGAATTCTTATCTTGCCGGTATCTTAGCTTGCCAGCATTCTTTGCCTGATGGTTTGCCCTCAGACTCTTAAATATATTTAATAATGTATGCGTATAGTTGTCCGTTTGCCATAAAATTGTTATCTTTGCAGTTCAAAATATATTGGCAGCATGCTGTCACAAACAACGAGACAAAACATTACAGATAATGAAAAAGCTATTCCTTTCAATCATGACTCTCTGCATGGCCACCGTCGCCATGGCACAGACCGTCAGCGAAGATGCCGCTCGCGCCATCGCCAAGCAGCTCTTCGGACAAACCTTGCAGGCAAAAGGCAGCTCACAGGCTGACCCGCTGTCGTTGGCATACACCGCCCAGAGCGGTAATGAGGTGTACTACTATGTTTTCAACAACGGCACAGATGACGGCTTCGCCATCATCGGTGGCGATGAGGCTGCGCAGCAGGTGCTCGGCTACTGCGATCATGGCACCTTTGATTATAATACCATTCCGGAGAACCTGAAGTGGTGGCTGTCACAGTACACCGCACAGATCTCTGCCGCCATCAGCCAGGTGAAGGCCGGCACGCTCGACCTTGCTGCTGCGAAGGCGAAGACAAAGGCACGCCGGAAGGCTACCAGGACGAATGTCGAGAACTCGCTTGTCATAGACAACAATGAGATCAAGTGGGGACAGGATGCACCGTTCAACGCTGCCATCCCTACGGACAACGGCACCTTCGTCACAGGTTGTGTGGCTACTGCTGCGGCACAGATTGTACGGTCGCAGATGTGGGAAAACCGTACTGGCTATGGCAGCAAAGAGTACACTGATAAATATAGCCATACTTATTCTGCCGATTTCGGTAATACGACCTACAATTATCTGTCCATGACGCCTACCTATGGCAGCAGCTCGACAGATGATGAGAAGGCCGCTGTCGCTACTCTGATGTATCATCTCGGTGTGGCAGCATAAATGAACTACAATACCGCAGCAAGCGGAGGTTCGGGTACTACTACATTCGCTATGGCACAGGGTCTGCTCAGCTATTTCTATTATAATAAGAACACGATGAGATATAAGTCGCGCTCTTTTTACAGCGACGATGACTGGGAAGACATGATGTATGCTGAAGTGAAGGAGAAGCTTCCTGTGCTCTATGCCGGCTCAACGGCATCTGGGACAGGTCATGCCTTCGTCCTTGACGGATATAATGCTGACTCAGAGAAATTCCATGTCAACTGGGGATGGAGTGGCTCATACAACGGCTATTTCTCGCTGACGGCAACGCCAGCACTCACTCCTAACGGCACCGGCATCGGTGGTGGTGTAGCCGGCGAGAGCTATACCGCCAGCCAGGCCGCTGTCATCGGCATCAAACCGGAAATCATAACGGGTACCAGCACATACGCTAAGGTGATGAGCTGCAATAGTTATGAGCTGTCAAAGACAAGTGCCGCTGCCGGTGCAAGCCTTCAGCTGACAGGCGAGTTTGTAAATGCTTCGTTGACAAGCCAGACATTCTCTGTCGGCGTGTGCTTCGTCAATGTTAATGATGACTCTGAGCAGATTTTCGTTGATACATCTAATGCTTGGACGACTGAGATGCCCGTGAAAACATGGAGCTCACCGATATACTTCAATGTGCCATCGACATTCACCGTCGGCTCGTCATACTATGTCTATCCGGCATACCGGGATGAGAACGACGAATGGAAGATAGCAGATATGGGCGTTGGCGCCACCACCCAGGTGCTGACGATCTCGCAGCCAAGCTATTCATTCAGCTGCAGCAATTATACCCTCAGCAACTCATCTGTGGCTTATGGTGACAAGGCTGTGATGAAAGTCAGTAGGCTGGCCAATACATCCGGCATCTCTGCCACTGCTATGCTCGGTCTGAAGTTTGTCGATGCTGATGATGACAGCAAGGTCTATTATGTTGCATATAATGAAATATCACTTGGAGAGGGATACTATTACTCTTCATATTTTGTTTCTGCTACTCTGCCTTCGGAGTTTGAGGTGGGCAAGACGTATGTCGTCAGCCCTGTATTCAACAGCGGTGACGACGAGTGGTGCGACATTACTCTCACGGCAACACAGGCTGCACAGACCATTACTGTCACAGCTCCTGCAGACGTTGTGCTCTCTAAACAGTTGGCAATCAGTAATAATGGCTATGTTACTACGACAGACGGTAAGATAACATTCACTCTGAAGAATGCTACGGGAGAAGATAAGACTGACAGCTATATACTCTATATCTTCAAGAAAGGAACCACCGGTTCTATGGCTTCTTGCTCGTTAGGAAGTGTTACATTGGCTGACGGTACAGAGAAAACTTATGAGCTGAAACTTACGGATTTCGCTTATAACACGGCTTTGGAAGAAGGCTCTGATTACTTCATTTTGATGCATAAGTCTGAATCACAGTATGGCAACGAGCCGTATTTCTACGTCCGTGCTGCCAATCCTATCGACTATACTCTCACCTCGGCAGAGTGGGGAACCCTCTGTCTGCCTTACGAGGCCGAGATTCCTGATGGTCTGACAGCCTACGTGGTGACGGGCAATAAGGGCAAGACGCTCATCAAGACACAGGCAGAGACGCTCGAGATGAATACACCGTATCTCGTTACCGGCACGCCGGGAACATACAGCTTCTCAGGACCGGAGACACCGACAGGACTGTACACCAAGGGCCTCCTCGTGGGCAATACCGCGACGACATGCTTTGCACCAAAAGACTCGTATGTGCTGCAGAACCTCACCGACAAGGACGGCCTAGCATTCTATCATGTCGCTGAAGCCAACGCACAGCAGTGCGTACAGTACAGAGCTTATCTGACGCTGCCGGCATCGACATCTGCCACAGCATATTCTTCATTCAGCTTCATCGACGATGTGACACGGATAGCAACCGTGGGCAGTGCTGAGGAGAACGCTGTACGCAAGATAGTGAAGGACGGACGCATCATGATTGTTACACCGACAGGAACATACAACACAACAGGAGGACGTATAAAATGAAGAAGCAATATAAGACACCAGCAGCAGTAGCGGTGATGCTGCCTGCAGCTGCCATACTCGCTGCATCGCCAGAGGCGAGCGATAAAAACTCAGACACCGGTTCGCCTAATCTCGGCAAGAAAAGCATCTTTGACGACGATGCAGAGACAGAATAACCCATGACAGCATAAAATGGCAAAGACTCTCATAATTACAGGAGGCAGCTCTGGCATCGGCAAAGCCGCTGCCGAGCTCTTCGCCTCTGACGGATATAAGGTGTATGAACTCTCACGACACGGCGAGAGCAATGGCACCATCACACATATCGACTGCGATGTCACCGTCGCTGACGACTGCCGCCGCGCGGTGAAGAGCGTAGCTGATGCCGAGGGACAGATCAACGTCCTCATCAGCAATGCCGGCATGGGCATCTCCGGAGCTGTGGAGTTTACAGAGGAGACCGACTGGAAACGTCAGATGGACGTCAACTTCAACGGCGCGGTGAACATCACACAGGCGGTGCTGCCATACATGCGGCAGCAGCCGAAAGGCACGGCACGCATCATCTTCACCAGCTCCATGGCGTCGGTGTTCTCCATTCCGTTCCAAGCTTTCTACAGCGCCTCTAAGTTTGCCATTAACGGCTTCGCCATGGCGCTGAAGAATGAGGTGCGACCATTCGGCATAAAGGTATGCTGCCTGCTGCCAGGTGATGTGAAGACGGGCTTCACAGCAGCACGTAAGGAGAGCTATGCTGGCATGGAGGAATACCCGCGCATGAAGAAGGCTGTGGAGCAGATGGCACGTGACGAGCAGAACGGACAGCAGCCGCAGCAGCTTGCACGCAAGCTCCTCTCGCTTGCCAACAGCTCATGCCCATACGCCTTCTCTACCGTCGGCCTGCAGTACAAGGCGTTCCGAATCCTCAACCGGCTCCTCCCGACATCGCTCGTATATCGCATCGTAGGAATGATGTATTAGCCTCCGACCACAAACCGCAATCCATAAACCTCCGACCTCCAACCCTCACCCATTACACTCTCGAAATGGCAGACAGCATAGCACAATACCTCAAGAAGCACGGCTTCGACACCTTCAATCCGAAGGTGGCGCTCTTCGATATGGACGGTGTCCTCTATGACTCCATGCGCAACCACGCTAAGGCATGGCACGACTCCATGGCGTCATACGGAGTGCAGATGTCCATTGAGGAGGCCTATGCCTTTGAAGGCATGCGCGGCTTCGAGACGATAAAGATTGTTGCGGGCAAACAGTGGGGTAGGGAGATCACCGATGAGGAGTCCAACGAGATGTACCGGGTGAAGTCTGAGCATTATGCCGCTTGCCCAACGGCCGGAATGATTCCAGGCGTGCATCACCTGCAGGAGGATATGCAACGCCTCGGACTGCGCATCGGTGTCGTCACCGGAAGCGGACAGCACTCGCTCCTCGAACGCATACTCCGCGATTTCGACGGACTCGTCTCGCCTGATATCATGGTGACAGCACTGAACATTAAACGCGGCAAACCTGCACCTGACCCTTATCTACGTGGAATGGAGCTTGCCGGCACGAAGCCATGGCAGACCATCGTAGTAGAGAATGCACCACTCGGCATACGTGCCGGAGTGGCGGCACAATGCTTCACCGTGGCTGTCAATACCGGTCCGCTCGCCGATGAGGTGCTCCTACGCGAGGCGCCTGATCTACTCTTCCATAACATGGATGAGTTCAGGGCCGTGCTGCCAACCCTCATGTGATGGCCTTCGCCAATACTGCACCCCATATACCCGGCGCATTCCTAAGCGTCACAAGAATACTCTTACCGATAATATCAAATATAACTACACCTTTTTAAATATATATAATATGGCTACAGCACACAACGAAGCCCAGCAGGGCGATTTCGCTAAGACCGTCCTTATGCCGGGCGATCCACTGAGAGCAAAATTCATTGCAGAGCATTTCCTTGAGAATCCTCGCCTCGTAAATAAAGTTCGTAACGTCTTCGGATACACCGGAACATACAAGGGCGTGCCCGTCTCTGTCATGGCATCAGGCATGGGCATGCCGTCAATAGGCATCTACTCCTATGAGCTCTACCAGTTCTATGGCGTGGAGAATATCATACGCATCGGGTCGGCAGGCAGCTACACGGAGCGCCTCAGCGTGCGCGATGTCGTGCTCGCAGAGTACGCCTACAGCGAATCAACATTCGCAAAGTGCACTTGCGGCATAACAGACGACAAGCTATATCCTACCAAAGAGCTCAATGATATCATTGCCAAGAAGGCCGGCGAGCTCGGCATAACATGCAAGCAGGCACGCGTACACTCCAGCGATGCATTCTACACAGACCCCGCCATGGGCACATGGATGGATATCCGCGACAGGACAAACACCGATTGTGTTGAGATGGAGAGCTTCGCACTCTTCACCAATGCCAGGATGCTCGGCAAGCGTGCGGCATGCATTCTCACCATCTCTGACTCCTTCTGCACAAAAGCCGTTTTGTCTGCTGAGGATCGACAGAACTCCTTCACACAGATGATGCAGCTCGCCCTTGAGTCGGCTATAGCATTCTGATAGCCTCACAACCTATTGAAATGCCACTCCGTTTGCCATGCATTGGCCATCCCGATAGCTACGCGTTCGCGTCCGTATAGCAATTCATTCGCATCCCGTCAGCTCCGCGTTCGCGTCCCGTCAGCTACGCGTTCGCGTCCTTATAGCTACGCGTTCGCGTCCTTATAGCTACGCGTTCGCGTCCCGATAGCGTTGAATAGCATTCTCTAATATTTTCTTTGTGATTTCGTTGCCAATTGCCAATCTCAGGGCATAGGCAACGCATTCGCAGTGAAAAAAATATCAGAAAAAGTTTGGTAGATTAAAAAACTTTTTGTAACTTTGCAACATAAAAGGTGCAGATTGCGCTGGCATAGACCATCAACTCACTGAAGATTAACGCCTTAGGATTATTCTTAAGAATATCCTTTGTGTGCGTCTTTTGCTGCGTGTATGTGCATACTTGATGTCAAATGGACAATTATTAAGTCCAGAAACATAAAAATTTTTATATACATATTATTATTAATTATTAAATTGAAATGCCAGGATTAATTGGAAGAAAAATCGGAATGACATCCGTATTCAGTGCCGACGGTAAGAATGTACCGTGCACTGTTATCGAAGCTGGTCCTTGTGTCGTGACTCAGGTCAAGACCGTCGAGACTGACGGCTATCAGGCTCTTCAGCTGGGTTTCGCAGAGGCTAAGGAGTCTCGTACTACTAAGCCTATGGCTGGAATCTTCAAGAAGGCAGGCACAACACCAAAGAAGCACTTGGCCGAGTTCAAGTTTGAAGAGGAGCATAACCTCGGAGACACTATCACTGTGGAGCTCTTCAATGACGCTACTTTCGTTGACGTCGTTGGTACCTCTAAGGGTAAAGGCTTCCAGGGCGTTGTGAAGCGTCACGGATTCGGCGGTGTAGGACAGTCTACTCACGGTCAGGATGACCGCTTGCGCAAGCCAGGTTCTATCGGCGCTTGTTCTTACCCTGCAAAAGTATTCAAGGGTATGCGAATGGGCGGCCACATGGGTAATGAGCGCGTTACCACTCAGAACCTTAAAGTGTTAAAGGTAATTCCAGAGCAGAACCTCATCATCGTGAAGGGATCTGTTGCTGGTTATAATGGTTCAACAGTCTTAATTCAGAAATAATGGAAGTTAACGTATTAAATATTAAAGGTCAGGAGACCGGAAGAAAGGTTACGTTAAACGAATCTATCTTCGGAATTGAGCCTAACGATCACGTGCTCTATCTCGATGTAAAGCAGTTCCTCGCTAACCAGCGACAGGGCACTGCAAAGGCTAAGGAGCGTTCTGAGCACACCGGTTCTACACGTAAGCTCGGTCGTCAGAAGGGCGGCGGCGGTGCTCGTCGCGGTGATATCAACTCACCAGTTCTCGTCGGCGGTGCACGCGTATTCGGTCCTAAGCCACGCGACTACCGCACAAAGCTTAACCTCAAGACAAAGATCCTCGCTCGCAAGAGCGCACTCTCATACAAGGCTCAGGAGAACGCAATCATCGTTGTTGAAGACTTCAACATCGAGACTCCAAAAACAAAGGAGATCGTTGCTATCGTAAAGAACCTCAAGGCAGAGGGAAAGAAGGTCCTCTTCGTCCTCCCTGCAGAGAACAAGAATATCTATATGTCTGCTCGTAACATCAAGAAGGTGAATGTTCAGGCTGCTGCAAACATCTACGCTTACGGCATCATGAATGCTGACGTACTCGTAGTAGCTGAGAACGCACTCCCTGTTATCGACAACACTCTTAACAAGTAAACCTAAGGAGACAATAATATGGCATTTATCATTAAACCTCTGGTCACCGAGAAGATGAGCCAGATTACAGAGAAGAAGCCTAACCGTTACGGCTTTATTGTACGTCCTGAGGCTAACAAGCTTGAGATCAAGAAAGAGGTCGAGGCTCAGTACAATGTTACAGTTGAAGATGTGAACACATGTCGCTACGCTGGAAAGCGCTCAAGCCGCTACACCCGCGCAGGTCTCATCAAGGGACAGAAGAATGCGTTCAAGAAGGCTATCGTCACTCTCAAGGAGGGCGAGACTATTGATTTTTACGCAAATATTTAAATAAGAAATGGCAGTACGTAAATTAAAACCAGTTACTCCTGGTCAAAGACACAAAGTTATTGGCACGTTCGAGGATATTACTGCATCCGTGCCAGAGAAGTCTCTCGTTTACGGCAAGCGTAGCACCGGCGGCCGAAACAACACCGGTAAGATGACTGTACGCTACATTGGCGGAGGTCACAAGCAGAAGTATCGTATCATCGACTTCAAGCGAGAGAAAGATGGTGTTCCAGCTGTAGTGAAGACTATCGAGTATGATCCTAACCGCTCTGCTCGCATAGCTCTACTCTTCTACGCTGATGGTGAAAAGCGTTACATCATTGCTCCTAACGGACTGAAGGTCGGCGCAACACTGATGTCTGGTGCTGAAGCAGCTCCTGAGGTTGGTAACTCTCTACCACTGGCTAACATACCAGTAGGTACAGTTATCCACAACATAGAGCTCCGCCCAGGTCAGGGCGCACTACTCGTCCGCTCGGCTGGTAATTTCGCTCAGTTGACTTCTCGTGAGGGCAGTTATTGTGTTATTAAGCTCCCTTCTGGCGAGACACGTAAGGTGCTCTCTGCCTGCAAGGCTACTGTAGGTAGTGTCGGCAACTCTGACCACGCTCTCGAGCAGTCAGGTAAGGCAGGCCGCTCACGCTGGCTCGGCCGTCGTCCACACAACCGCGGTGTCGTTATGAACCCACACGATCACCCAATGGGTGGTGGTGAAGGACGTCAGTCTGGTGGACACCCACGTTCACGTAAGGGACTCTACGCTAAGGGCCTCAAGACACGCGCACCAAAGAAGCTTTCTAATAAGTATATCATTGAGAGAGCTAACAAGAAGTAATTAATAACAAACTGAGTAAATTATGAGTCGTTCATTAAAAAAAGGTCCATACATCAACGTTTCTCTTGAGAAGAAGATTCTCGCCATGAACGAGAGCGGAAAGAAGAACGTCGTCAAGACATGGGCTAGAGCCTCAATGATCTCACCGGATTTCGTGGGTCATACTGTGGCTGTTCATAACGGTAACAAATTTATCCCTGTTTACATTACTGAGAACATGGTAGGTCACAAGCTCGGTGAGTTCGCACCTACACGTCGCTTCGGCGGTCACGCCGGCAACCGTAAGTAAGCAGGTATGACAATTCAAAACCATAAGAAATAACATGGGAGCAAGAAAACATATAGCTGCTACAGCAAGAAAAGAAGCCCAGAAGAATCTTTACTTCGCAAAGCTCAACGGCTGCCCTTCTTCACCACGCAAAATGCGATATGTCGTTGACATGGTACGTGGCATGGAGGTGAACAGAGCACTCGGCGTGCTGAAGTTCTCTAAGAAGGCTGCATCTGCAGACGTAGAGAAACTTCTCCGTTCTGCTATCGCTAACTGGGAACAGAAAAATGATCGTAAGGCTGAGGATGGAGAACTCTACATCTCTCGTGTCTTCGTTGATGAGGGTGTCACTATGAAGCGCATGCGTCCTGCACCACAGGGACGCGGATACCGCATACGCAAGCGCTCTAACCACGTCACACTCTTCGTTGATGCTAAAACTAATGATGATAAATAATAAGTATGGGACAGAAAGTTAATCCAATCGCCAACCGACTCGGCATCGTCCGTGGTTGGGACTCTAATTGGTTCGGTGGCAAGAACTTCGGAGACAACCTCGTTGAGGACCAGAAAATCCGTAAGTATCTTAACGAGCGACTCGCTAAGGCTAGCGTCTCTAAGATCGTCATCGAACGCACACTGAAACTCGTCACCATCACTATTTGCACTGCCCGTCCGGGTATCGTCATTGGTAAAGGTGGCCAGGATGTCGACAAACTCAAGGAAGAGCTCAAGAAACTCTACGACAAGGACATCCAGATTAATATCTATGAGGTTAAGAAGCCTGACCTGGACGCTACTATCGTAGCTACTAACCTCGCTCACCAGATCGAGGGAAAGATGGCATATCGCCGTGCCATCAAGCAGGCTATCGCTAATACAATGCGCGCTGGTGCTGAAGGTATCAAGGTTCAGATCTGCGGACGTCTCAACGGTGCCGAAATGGCTCGTAAGGAGATGCTCAAGGAAGGACGTACCCCACTGCACACTTTCCGCGCTGATATCGATTACTGTCAGGCTGAGGCTCTCACTAAAGTGGGTATTCTCGGTATCAAAGTCTGGATCTGCCGCGGAGAAGTCTATGGCAAGAAGGACGTTACCGTAAACTTCACTCAGGAGAAGCAGGCAGGCCGTTCTACTCAGGGTCCTCGCAATAGTAGAGGCGGTAACCGTAAGAGAAACAATAACCGTTAAAAGTAGAAGTTTATCATGTTACAGCCAAAAAGAGTAAAATATAGAAGACCGCAAGACGGTCGTGGCAATAAAGGCAATGCACATCGCGGCACACAGCTCGCTTTCGGCTCTTTCGGTATCAAGACACTCGAGCCAAAGTGGATCGATAGCCGTCAGATTGAGGCTGCCCGTGTAGCTATCAACCGATACATGAACCGTGAAGGTCAGGTCTGGATTCGCATCTTCCCTGACAAACCTATCACTCGCAAGCCTGCAGATGTCCGAATGGGTAAAGGTAAGGGTGATGTGGCCGGATGGGTTGCACCGGTAACTCCTGGACGTATCCTCTTCGAGGTCGAAGGCGTTCCTTTCGATGTCGCTAAGGAGGCACTACGTCTCGGTTCACAGAAACTGCCTGTTAAGTGTAAATTTATTGTTAGACGTGATTACGACAAGAACGCATAATTATGAAGATTAACGAAATAACAGAACTCGAAACCAAGGATTTGGCCGAGAAGCTCGAGAACGCACAGGCTGCTCTTCAGCAGATGAAGCTCAACCACGCTATCACTCCACTCGAGAATCCATCTCAGATTAAGGGCGCTCGTCGTGATATAGCACGTATGAAAACCGTACTCCGTCAAAGAGAACTTAATAAATAACAATTATCCAGATGGAAACAAGAAATTTAAGAAAGACAAGACAGGGTGTTGTTATCAGCGACAAGATGGAGAAGTCTATCGTCATCGCTGCTAAGTTCAAGGAGAAGCACCCTATATATGGTAAGTTTGTCCAGAAGACAAAGAAGTACCACGCTCACGATGAGAATAACGAAGCTCACGTCGGAGATACAGTGCTCATCATGGAGACACGTCCTCTCAGCAAGACTAAGCGCTGGAGATTAGTTTCAATAATTGAAAAAGCTAAGTAATTATGATACAGGCAGAATCAAGACTTACAGTATGTGATAACAGCGGTGCCCGTGAGGCACTCTGTATCCGTGTGCTTGGCGGCACTAAGCGTCGCTATGCAAGTGTTGGTGACGTTATTGTCGTTGCTGTCAAGAACGTAATCCCATCAAGTGATCTCAAGAAGGGTGCAGTATCTAAGGCTTTGATAGTTCGCACAAAGAAGGAAATACGTCGTCAGGATGGTTCGTACATCCGCTTCGATGATAACGCTTGTGTGCTGCTCAATAACGCTGGCGAGCTCCGCGGTAGCCGTATCTTCGGCCCGGTCGCTCGTGAGCTCCGCGCAGTAAATATGAAGGTCGTTTCTCTCGCACCAGAGGTTCTTTAATCATTTAATAAGTACAAAGAAATGGCTAAGTTACATATCAAGAAAGACGATCAGGTCATTGTTCTCGCCGGAGAGGACAAAGGAAAGACCGGCAAGGTCCTTAAGGTGATTGTTGACAAGCAGCGTGCTATCGTTGAGGGTGTCAACATCGTCAAGAAGAGCCAGAAACCTAGTGCCAAAAACCCGCAGGGTGGCATCGTCGAGCAGGAAGCTCCTATACATATCTCTAATTTGAGTCTCATCGACCCAAAGAGTGGCAAGGCAACACGTGTCTCTATCAAACACGAGGGTAAGAATGTCATTCGTGTCGCTAAAAAGTCAGGGGAGGAAATCAAGTAATGGCAAATACAGCACAGTTAAAGAAGGTATATGCTGAGACTATCGCTCCAGCACTTCAGAAGCAGTTCAACTACTCTTCAGCAATGGAGATACCTGTCCTGAAGAAAATTGTTGTCAACCAGGGTCTGGGCGACGCAACACAGGACAAGAAGATCATCGAGGTTGCCATTAACGAGATTACAACCATCACAGGACAGAAGGCCGTAGCTACATATTCTAAGAAGGATATCGCTAACTTCAAGCTCCGTAAGAAGATGCCTATCGGCGTCATGGTGACTCTCCGTCGTGAGCAGATGTACGAGTTCCTCGAGAAACTCGTGCGCATCGCTCTCCCACGTATCCGTGACTTCAAGGGCATCGAGACAAAGTTTGATGGTCGTGGCAACTACACACTGGGCATCCAGGAGCAGATCATCTTCCCAGAGATCAATATTGATAATGTTGACCGTATCCAGGGTATGAACATCACATTCGTCACTTCTGCTAAGACTGACGAAGAAGGATTCGCTCTCCTCAAGGCTTTCGGTCTCCCATTCAAGAACAATAAAGATTAAGAGATATGGCAAAAGAATCAATGAAAGCACGTGAGGTAAAGCGTGCGAAGCTCGTTGCTCGTTATGCTGAGAAGCGTGCTGCTCTGAAGAAGATTATCGCTACAAGCGGTGACCTCGCTGAGGCTTATGAGGCTGCTCGTAAGCTGCAGAGCATCCCTAAGAACGCCAACCCTATTCGTCTGCACAACCGTTGCAAGATAACAGGTCGTCCAAAGGGATATATCCGTCAGTTCGGCATTTCTCGTATCCAGTTCCGTGAGATGGCTTCGGCTGGTCTCATCCCTGGTGTAAAGAAGGCAAGCTGGTAATCTGAACAACATAAAGACGGTTCTCACCCTGAAACAAGGGTGAGGACTGACTTTCTCAATAAGATTTTAATATTGTCGGGACAGTCCCGATTAATTAACTCTATTTTTTAATATTGTCGGGGCAGTCCCGATTAATTAAACATTTTATTTCATGACAGATCCAATAGCAGATTATCTGACAAGACTCAGAAACGCAATCATGGCTCATCACCGTGTCGTTGAGGTGCCTGCGTCTAATCTGAAGAAAGAGATCACTAAGATTCTCTTCGAAAAGGGTTACATCCTCAACTACAAATTCGTAGAGGATGGTCCTCAGGGCACTATCAAGGTCGCTCTTAAGTGGAACCCTACAACAAAGGCCAATGCAATTAAGTGCCTTAAGCGTGTCTCTACACCAGGTCTCCGTAAGTACACTGGTTACAAGAACATGCCGAGAGTTATCAACGGACTGGGTATTGCAATCCTATCCACATCTAAGGGCGTTATGACAGACAAAGAGGCTTCTGAGCTCAAAATCGGCGGTGAGGTTCTTTGCTATGTTTACTAATTTTTGGAGGAACAAAGTATGTCAAGAATAGGTAAATTGCCAATCGCTATCCCTGCTGGCGTAACCGTTACAAATAACAACGGTGTCATCAACGTAAAGGGTCCTAAGGGTGAATTGTCTCAGAAAGTTGATGCTTCCATAATCGTTAAGATTGAAGATGCACAGGTAACACTGGAGGTTGACGAGAACAGCCCAGTGAACTACAAGCAGCGTAATGCCTTCCACGGCCTCTACCGCGCACTCATCAACAATATGGTTGTTGGTGTCAGCCAGGGATACCAGAAGACACTCGAGCTCGTAGGTGTAGGTTACCGTGTTTCTAACCAGGGCAACATCATCGAGTTCGCACTCGGTTATACACACCCTATCTTCATCCAGCTTCCTAAGGAGGTTAAGGTTGAGACAAAGTCTGAGCGTAACCAGAACCCTGTGCTCATGCTCGAAAGCTGTGATAAGGCTCTTCTCGGTCTTATCTGCGCCAAGATCCGTTCTTTCCGCAAGCCAGAGCCATATAAGGGCAAGGGTATTCTCTTCAAGGGCGAGGTTATTCGTCGTAAGTCTGGTAAGAGCGCTTCAGCTAAGTAATAATCATTAAAACACATTAACGATTATGACAACAAAGAAAGTAGAAAGACGAATCAAAATCAAATATAGAATTCGCAAGAGCGTAAATGGTACTGCTGAGCGTCCACGTCTCAGCGTCTTCCGCAGCAACAAGCAGATTTACGCTCAGGTTATCAATGACCTTACTGGCACAACCCTCGCTGCTGCTTCATCACTCGGTCTTGAGGCTATGCCTAAGAAAGAGCAGGCTGCAAAGGTAGGCGCTCTCGTCGCTGAGAAGGCTAAGGCCGCTGGTATCACATCTGTAGTTTTCGACCGTAACGGTTATCTCTACCACGGTCGTGTTAAGGAGCTCGCTGATGCAGCTCGTAATGCTGGACTTAATTTCTAATAAACAATTATGGCAATTGATAAAGTAAAAGTAAATAGCGAGGCAGAGCTCAAGGATAAGCTCGTCGCTATTAACCGTGTTACTAAGGTAACAAAAGGTGGTAGAACCTTCACATTCGCTGCCATCGTTGTTGTCGGTGATGGCAAAGGTGTAATCGGATGCGGCCTCGGTAAGGCTGGTGAGGTTACTGCTGCTATCGCTAAGGGAACAGAAGCTGCAAAGAAGAACCTCGTGAAGGTTCCTGTTCTGAATGGAACTATACCTCACGAGATTGAGGTACGCTATGGCGGTGCTCAGGTATTCCTGAAGCCTGCTGCTGCAGGTACTGGTCTTGTCGCTGGTGGCGCTATGCGTCCTGTTCTCGAGAGCGCTGGTGTTACTGACGTCCTGGCTAAGTCTAAGGGCAGCTCTAACCCACATAATCTCGTTAAGGCTACTATCAAGGCGCTCAGCCTTATGCGTGATGCTTATGCCGTAGCCGGTGAGCGTGGTATCAGTATGGATAAAGTATTTAAGGGTTAAGGAGGACTAATTATGGCAACAATAAAGATCAAGCAGACAAAAAGTAGAATCGGTGCTCCTGTTGACCAGAAGCGCACGTTGCAGGCTCTCGGTCTTCACAAAATCTCACAGTGCGTTGAGCGTGAGGATACTCCTGCCATCCGTGGTATGATTCGTAAGGTTCACCATCTGGTAACCGTTGTTGAATAATTAACCTTTTAAATAATTGACTCGATTATGAAATTAAATAATTTGACTCCAGCTGAGGGTGCTACCCATTCTCGTCGTCGTATCGGTCGCGGTACAGGTTCCGGTCTCGGAGGTACTTCTACACGTGGACACAAGGGTGCTAAGGCTCGTTCTGGTTACAAGCGTAAGATAGGTTTTGAAGGTGGTCAGATGCCACTCCAGCGTCGTGTACCTAAGTTCGGCTTCAAGAACATCAACCATAAGGAGTATGTTGCTATCAACCTCTCTACTATTCAGAAGATTGCTGAGAAGCAGAATGTTGCTAAGGTTGGTATCCAGGAACTCGTCGTTGCTGGTCTTACTAACGGCAAGGAGCTTATAAAGGTTCTTGGCAACGGACAGCTTACTGTAAAGGTTGACGTTGAGGCTAATGCTTTCTCTAAGACTGCACAGGCTGCTATCGAGGCTGTCGGTGGTGCTGCTACCGTTCTCTAATAAACGCTAATTGTAACTCAACAAAATTTTAATAATGAAAAAATTCATTGAGTATCTGAAGAACTGTTGGAAGATAGAGGATTTGCGTCAGCGACTTCTCATCGTACTTCTGTTCACTGCTATATACCGCTTCGGTTCTTTCGTTGTCCTGCCCGGTATTAACCCTGGACAACTTGAGAAACTGCAGTCACAGACAAGTGGTGGACTGATGTCTCTTCTCGACATGTTCTCAGGTGGCGCTTTCTCTAACGCATCTATTTTTGCGTTGGGTATCATGCCGTACATCTCTGCTTCTATTGTTATGCAGCTCCTCGCTGTCGCTGTACCTTACTTCCAGAAGATGCAGCGCGAGGGTGAAAGCGGACGTAAGAAGATTATGTGGTATACTCGTGTACTCACTGTTGGTATCCTGCTCTTCCAGGCACCTTCTTATCTTCTTAACCTGAAGGCTCAGGCTGCGGGGGCACTTGCATCGGGTATTTCTTGGCAGGTATTCATGATTCCTGCAACTCTGATACTTGCTGCTGGCAGTATGTTTATCCTTTGGCTTGGTGAGCGCATTACAGATAAGGGTATCGGTAATGGTGTGTCTATCATCATCATGCTCGGTATCATCGCTCGTCTGCCTCAGGCTTTCATGCAGGAGATAACATCACGCTTTACAGCCATCTCCGGTGGCGGTATCGTGATGTTCATCGTAGAGATTCTTATTCTCTATGCTGTGGTATGTGCCGCTATCCTCCTCACTCAGGCTACACGTCAGGTACCTGTACAGTATGCAAAGCGTGTTGAAGGTCGTGGAAAGCAGCAGGTTGGTGGCGCACGCCAGTATATTCCTCTCAAGCTTTTTGCTGCCAACGTGATGCCTATCATCTTCGCTCAGGCACTGATGTTCATTCCGCTGACGCTTACAGGCTTGTTCTCTGAGGGTGGCAATGCTACACTCCAACAACTGCTTGATAACAGAAGTCTTCTGTATAATGTGATATATGTCATTCTGATTATCGCATTTACATATTTCTATACTGCTATTACTCTCAATCCTACTCAGATGGCTGAGGATATGAAACGCAATAATGGTTTCATCCCGGGTGTTAAGCCCGGACATGATACTGCAGAGTATATTGACACTGTGATGTCTCGCATCACGTTGCCGGGTTCGCTGTTCATCGCGTTCATTGCTATCATGCCAGCCTTTGCAGGTCTGCTTAATGTCCAGCAGGCTTTCTCACAGTTCTTTGGTGGCACATCACTATTGATTCTCGTTGGTGTTGTTATTGACACACTGCAGCAGATAGAATCTCATCTTATGATGCGTCATTATGATGGTCTGCTTAAGAGCGGACGTACTCGTGGAGGCGTTGCTGCATATTAATCATGAATATTTTTCTCAAGACTGAGGAAGAGATACAACTCATGCGAGAGGCTAATCAACTCGTTGGCAAGACTCTCGCTGAGTTATATCATTTTATTAAGCCTGGCGTAACAACCAAGCAGCTTGACAAGATTGCTGAGGAATTTATTAGAGATCACGGAGCTATTCCGACCTTTAAGAACTTTCCTAATCCCAACGGTAATCCTTTCCCCGCAAGCATCTGTACATCTGTTGATGCCATCGTTGTTCATGGGATTCCTAATGATAAGATGGTACTTAAAGAAGGACAGATAATCTCTGTCGATTGCGGAGTGAAGCTTAACGGATTTTGTGGCGACTCTGCCTATACCTTTTGTGTAGGAGAAGTTTCACAAGATGTGAAAAAACTTCTGCGTGCGACAAAAGACTCTCTTTATTTAGGCATAAAGACAGCTGTTGCGGGAAAAAGAGTTGGTGATATCGGATCTTGCATCCAGAACTTCTGTGAGTCAAAAGGCAATGGTGTGGTAAGAGAACTTACAGGCCATGGCATAGGACACGAGATGCATGAAGATCCGCCAGTCCCCAATTACGGCAAAAAGGGTAGTGGTCCTCTTCTGAAGAATGGCATGTGTATTGCTATTGAGCCTATGATAACTATGTGTGACAGAAAGATTGGCCTACTTCCTGACAAGTGGAGCATCTTGGCTCTTGACCGTAAGCCGGCAGCACATTTTGAACATACTATTGTTGTTCGTCACGGACAGTCTGAGATATTATCATCTTTCAAGGATATAGAACTTTTAGAAGGCGATATTTATTGATTATGGCAAAGCAATCAGCAATTGAGCAGGATGGCAGGATCGTAGAATCTCTGTCAAATGCAATGTTTAGAGTTGAGCTTGAGAATGGAGTCGAGATAATAGCTCACATCTCAGGTAAGATGAGAATGCATTATATTAAGATTCTTCCTGGCGACAAGGTTAAGGTGGAGATGAGTCCATACGATCTTACCAAAGGCAGAATTTCATTTAGATATAAATAAGGAAATCTCAATAAAACATAACAGAAATGAAGACAAGAGCATCTTTAAAGGCACGTACTCCTGAGTGCAAGATTGTACGTCGTAAGGGACGTCTTTTTGTTATCAACAAGAAGAATCCTAAGTTTAAGACACGTCAGGGATAAAGATTAATAAATCTGAAATATTTAGATTGAATGTTAAATCTTGCCGATAATTCGGAAATTTGCAGTACCTTTGCAATTCCGAATTCTCGGTAAGACTTTTAACGTGTTAAATATCATTTAATTAATAAACAATGGCAATAAGAATTGTTGGAGTAGATTTGCCCCAGAATAAGCGTGGCGAAATCGCATTGACTTATATCTATGGTATAGGTCGAAGTAGTTCAGCAAAGATATTGGATAAGGCAGGTGTCAGCCGTGACCTCAAGGTTAATGAGTGGTCAGACGATGATGCTGCCAAGATCCGTGAAATTATCGGTGCTGAATTCAAGGTAGAAGGTGATCTCCGTTCTGAGATCCAGTTGAACATCAAGCGCCTCATGGATATTGGCTGCTATCGTGGTGTCCGTCATCGTAATGGTCTTCCTGTTCGTGGTCAGAGCACAAAGAACAATGCTCGTACACGTAAGGGTAAGAAGAAGACTGTTGCTAACAAGAAGAAGGCTACAAAGTAATAACCTATTTAATTTCAGTTAAGTCATGGCAAAGAAAACAGCTACAAAGAAAAGAAATGTACGCGTAGACGCTGTCGGACAGCTTCACGTACACAGCTCTTTCAATAATATTATCGTCTCTCTTGCTAACTCTGAAGGACAGGTTATTTCTTGGTCTTCTGCAGGCAAGATGGGCTTCCGTGGTTCAAAGAAGAATACTCCTTATGCTGCACAGATGGCAGCTGAGGATTGTGCAAAGGTCGCTTATGATCTTGGCCTTCGTAAGGTAAAGGCTTATGTTAAGGGTCCAGGTAATGGTCGTGAGTCTGCCATCCGTGCTTGTCACTCTTGTGGTATAGCAGTTACAGAGATTGTAGATGTTACTCCACTTCCACACAACGGATGTCGTCCTCCAAAGCGTCGTCGCGTTTAATATACAGTTAATCCGGAAAGTCTCATTCTTCATTGTATGGGAAACCCCGGTATTTTTCAAACATATTTATTTATTTTAGCAAAATGGCTAGATATACAGGTCCGAAATCAAGAATTGACCGTCGATTTGGTGAAACAATCCTCGGCTCACAGAAAATTTTGTCCAAGAGAGGCTTCCCTCCTGGACAGCATGGCAACAATCGTCGTCGCAAGATGTCTGAGTACGGTGTCATGTTGGCAGAGAAGCAGAAGGCAAAGTACACATATGGTGTACTTGAGCGTCAGTTCCGTAATTTATTTGAGAAGGCAGCTAAGGCTGATGGTATCACCGGTGAGGTGCTGCTTCAGCTTCTTGAGTCTCGTCTCGACAATGTAGTATACCGTCTTGGTATTGCACCTACTCGTCGTGCTGCTCGTCAGTTGGTTGGTCACAAGCACATCGTTGTTGACGGTGCTGTTGTCAACATTCCTTCTTATCAGGTAAAGCCAGGTCAGGTAGTAGGTGTTCGCGAGAAGGCAAAGTCTCTCGAGGTTATTGAGAATGCTGTTGCAGGCCGCGACCACAGTCAGTTCCCTTGGATGGAGTGGGACGCACAGACAAAGTCAGGCAAGTTCCTCCACAAGCCTGAGCGTGCAGACATACCTGAGAATATTAAGGAGCAGTTAATCGTTGAGTTGTACTCTAAATAATCATTAAATTAATGGCGATATTAGCATTTCAAAAACCTGAAAAAGTTGTAATGCTGGAGGCCAATGACAAAGTCGGCAAGTTCGAGTTTCGTCCTCTTGAGCCAGGCTTTGGTGTTACTGTAGGTAACGCACTGCGCCGCATTCTTCTTTCTTCTCTTGATGGTTTTGCCATCAACACTATCAAAATAGATGGTGTGGAGCATGAGTTCTCAAATGTTCCTGGAGTAAAGGAAGATGTCACCAACATTATCTTGAATCTTAAGCAAGTAAGATTCAAGCAAGTAGTAGATGAATTCGAGAATGAGAAAGTCAGCATCACTGTCGATGGAACTACTGAGTTCAGAGCAGGTGATATTGACAAGTATCTGACTGGATTTGAAGTGTTAAATCCTGATTTAGTGATTTGCCATCTTGACAACAAGGCATCAATGACAATTGACCTCACCATCAATAAGGGTCGTGGATACGTCCCTGCAGATGAGAATCGTGAGTTCTGCACTGATGTCAATGTACTTCCAATCGATTCTATCTATACTCCAATCCGTAATGTCCGTTACAGTGTTGAGCCTTATCGTGTTGAGCAGAAGACAGACTACGATAAGCTTGTCATTGAGGTGACCACGGACGGTTCCATTCACCCGAAGGATGCGCTGAAGGAGGCTGCAAAGATATTGATTTACCATTTCATGCTCTTCTCTGATGAGAAGATTACTTTGGAGAATCCAGAGCTTGAGGGTAATGAAGAGTTTGACGAGGAGATACTCCATATGCGTCAGTTGCTGAAGACACGTCTTGTAGATATGAACCTTAGTGTTCGTGCTCTTAACTGTCTTAAGGCAGCTGATGTCGAGACCCTCGGTGATCTCGTACAGTATAATAAGACAGACCTTCTTAAGTTCCGTAACTTTGGTAAGAAATCGCTTTCAGAGCTTGATGATTTGCTCGAGAGTCTGAATCTGTCGTTTGGAACTGATATTGCAAAATATAAACTTAACCAGGACTAATTCTTGGTTACAAACATTAAAACGTCGCAATGAGACACAATAAGAAATTCAATCATCTCGGCCGTACTGCATCACATCGCTCAGCCATGCTTGCCAACATGGCTATCTCGCTGATCATGCACAAAAGAATCACTACGACCGTTGCCAAGGCAAAGGCTCTCAAGAAGTATGTAGAGCCACTGATTACTCGTTCTAAGGATGACACAACCAACTCACGTCGTGTTGTCTTCTCATATCTTCAGAACAAGTATGCAGTGACAGAGCTCTTCAAGGTTATCGCTCCAGCTGTTGCTGATCGTCCAGGTGGATACACACGTATCATCAAGCTTGGTGTTCGTCAGGGTGATGCTGCTCCTGTAGCATTCATTGAGCTTGTTGACTTTGATGAGAACATGGCTAAGGCACCTAAGGCAGCCAAGAAGACTCGTCGTAGCCGCAAGTCATCATCAGCAGCTGTAGAAGCTCCAGCAGCAGAGGCAGCAGTTGAGGAGGCAGAGGCTCCAACAGAGGCTTAATATCAAATAATAACAATCAAGCTTTCGGCCTAACCTCTGACAGGACTCCATGTCTGTTGAAGACATTCAGTGTGTTATGTTAGGTGCGTCCGATAAACAAATTTAATAAAACCGATTTACAACAATGGATTTGATTAAAGTTGCTGAAGAAGCATTTGCAACCGGCAAGCAGTTCCCTGAGTTCAAGTCAGGTGATACTATTACTGTCGCTTACAAAATTATCGAGGGTTCAAAGGAGCGTATCCAGCTCTATCGTGGTGTTGTCATCAAGATCAGCGGCCACGGCGACAAGAAGCGCTTCACCGTTCGTAAGATGTCTGGCACAGTAGGTGTTGAGCGTATCTTCCCTATTGAGTCACCAAACATCGACTCTATTGAGATCAACAAGCGCGGTAAGGTACGTCGTGCTAAGCTGTATTACCTTCGTGGTCTTACAGGTAAGAAGGCACGTATCGCTGAGAAGCGTACTATCGTCAAGGATTAATCCTTTGCGCTATGTAGATAACTTTTTAAGCCCGGTAGCCATTAGTGGTTATCGGGCTTATTTGTTTTTACTCTTGTTGGTGAGACTCCTTATTCCTGTTTAATAAGGTGTCATAGAGTAACTACAATATTATCAGGACATCTTTATATCATAACTGAAATTAATTAGGTGTTCCTACTTATAACGTCATAACAAAAATACGACAATATATGAAATATGCTCTTGTTACCGGTGGCTCTCGTGGCCTCGGTCGTGCAGTTGCATTGAAGCTAGCAGAGATGGGCTTGCCTGTCATTATCAATTATCAGAGCAATCAGTCAGCTGCCGAAGCAGTAAAGGCAGAAGTTGAGGCACTTGGTGGAACGGCCGAACTTATGCCTTTTGATGTCGGCAATCAGGAAAGTGTCGAGCATGCTATCGATGCTTGGGAAGGCCAGCATCCTGACGATTATATCGCTTACCTTGTCAATAATGCCGGCATTCGCCGTGACAATGTCATGTTTATGATGCCAACTGACGATTGGAATGCAGTCATCAATACATCTGTTAACGGCTTTTTCTATCTTACTCGCAAACTGTTGCCTAAGATGATGATGCGTCGTCATGGTGGCCGTATTGTTAATATGGCATCATTGTCAGGCATAAAGGGTATGCCTGGTCAGACAAACTATAGTGCCGCCAAGGCAGCTCTTATAGGTGCCACCAAAGCTCTTGCTCTTGAGGTTGCTTCGCGTAATGTGACTGTAAATGCTGTTGCTCCTGGCTTCATTGAAACAGATATGACAAAAGATCTCCCACAGGACGAACTGAAGAAACTTGTCCCGATGAATCGCTTTGGCAAACCGGAAGAAGTGGCAGCTCTTGTCGGCTTCCTTGTCTCTGATGCGTCAAGCTATATCACTGGTGAGGTAATAAATATAAATGGCGGACTATATACATAGTCTTTGCCTTGCAGCAACTGTGGAATGTCGTTCCTCATTGTGTGAAAGTCTCGCAAGTGTTTGACGCTTGCGAGACTTTTGTCTGTTTGTCACTCCTTGCAGAATCCTTGTGGACCATTTCCAGACGGGATGTAACAATGTATTTTGTAAGGTAAGGGCTATTTTACCCAACTAGGTTCGCACAGCGTCGTTATCCCTAGGCTCCTGTGTGTAATGGTCTTATTGAATTCAGCAAGTCACTCATCTGTTCTTCTGCAGAGGCGGGTGTCATAGTTGTTAGTATAATACACTTACTGTGTGTCTGTGAGTGTATCGTGGGCCTTGCGTGCGTTGATGATTTCTCTTTGCATTGTCAGTGTAATCGATAGAGCCAATTATAAGTCCACTTGAATAAGTCAGTTAATATTTTGAGTTAACATAATTTAGTTACAAATTGAAAGTTGCAGAGCGAAAGTAACTATTCAGGCCCCCCCCTTGTAGCGGCTGCATCGCAGAGCGATGCGATATGGTAGCCAGCCATTGACTTTCC
>R12__coassemble_236_pt1 | contig 22961 bp, 22 predicted proteins | sample R12__metabat2_high_PE_039 | metagenome-assembled genome bin R12 | reverse complement strand
TTGAGCACCTGTTCCTTAATCTGCTCGAGCTCGTCTTTCATTTTTACGACGATGTTCTGCATCTCAGCCTGGTTGCTCTTTGAGCCTGTGGTGTTGATCTCGCGGCCCATCTCCTGAGCTATGAAGCCAAGTTTCTTGCCCACAGGCTCATCAAGGAGCATCGTGTCGCGGAAGTACTGGAGGTGGTTGGTGAGTCGCTGCTTCTCCTCAGAGATATCGAGTTTCTCGATGTAGTAGATGAGCTCCTGCTCCAGTCGGTTGGCATCGTAGTCGGCACCCGGTATCTGCTGCAGCTGGTCTATTATGCGCTGGCGTATCTTCTCCACGCGGCTCTGCTCGTATGGCTCAAGCTCCCGCTGCAGCTGCTGTATGTTGTCAATCTTCTCGGTGAACTTCTTCTGCAGCGCAGCACCCTCCTGACGGCGGTAGTCGATGAGCTGGTTGAGAGCGTCCTCGACAGCCGAGCGTGCTGCTGCCCACTCAGCGTCGGTGAGCTCTTCCACCTCGTTGCGTGTCATGACGTCGGGCATCCGCAGCAGCGTTGTCCAGTTCAGCTCGAGCGCTATGCCTCGTGTGGCGGCGATATCGTTAATCTGGTCGTAGTAGAATTTCACCAGATCAGCATTGATTGGCGTGGCACCGTTGGCGGCGTCCTTGTCCACCCAGATGGCGAACTCCACTTTTCCGCGTGTCAGCTTGTCGGCGATGAGCTGTCTGATCTCCATTTCTTTTTCTCTGTACGCAGGCGCAATGCGTGTTGAGAGGTCAAGAGCTTTTGAGTTAAGCGACTTCACCTCAACATTGATTTTTTTGTTCTCAAAGGTGACGACAGACTTGCCGAAACCGGTCATTGATAGTATCATTTTGCTTCTTCTTAGTTAAATTTATGCAAAAGTACAAAGAATTTGCGAAAAAAGTAGTAAATTTGCAGAATATTTTAAGTATTTATCAAAAAAACATGTCTTGCATACTGAATATTGAGACAAGTACCGACGTTTGTTCGGTCGCAATAAGTGAAGATGGCAAGTGTATCTATAAGGACGAAGACCGCACTGGCCCCAATCATAACGAACGCCTTGGAACGTTCGTCGACAACGCCCTCAGCTTTGCCGACAGCCATGCCATTCCTGTCGATGCCGTAGCCGTATCGATGGGCCCGGGGTCGTACACGGGATTGCGTATCGGTGTGTCGATGGCGAAAGGCGTATGCTACGGCTTCGGCATTCCGCTCATCGCCGTGCCTACGCTGGAGCTGATGTGTGTGCCGGTGCTGCTTCGCGAGGAGTTCTCCGGTGCCGACGCAGGATTCGATCAGCCGGAAGACGCACCGCTCGGCGAGCCGCTGCTATGCCCGATGCTCGACGCCCGACGCATGGAGGTGTATTCAGCTGTCTATACGCGTGCATTGAAGCCCGTGCGAGAGATACGCGCCGACGTCGTCACCGAGGAGACATATCGTGAGCTGCTCGATAAGCATCCCGTATATTTCTTCGGCAATGGCGCAGAGAAGTGCATGCCTGTCATCAACCACCCTAATGCACACTATATCCCCGGCATAGAGCCGTTGGCGCGGAATATGATGCCTATCGCCGAGCGACGCCTTATGCGTGGCGAGACCGAAGACGTGGCATACTTCGTGCCATTCTATCTCAAGGACTTCGTGGCCCTTAAGCCAAAGAAGCTGCTGTAGCACCCATCAGCCAACACCTATCACTCAACACCCATCACCCATCAATACAATGAACATACAAGGATTGGATTATAACACCCAGCGCGAACGTCTCCGCATGCCGGAGTATGGCCGCTGCATACATCAGATGGTGGACTACTGCATGTCGCTCGCCGACCGTCAGGAGCGCCAGCGTTGTGCCGAGACCATCGTCAAGACCATGGAGATGATGAACCCCGAGCTAAAGCGACAGCCCGACTATAAGCAGAAACTGTGGGACCATCTCGCCATCATGAGCAATTTCGAGCTTGACATCGACTATCCGTATGACATCTCAAACGCTAAGAGCGTGACGGAGAAGCCGGGACGCATGGCATACCCAAAGACACGCATCCCGGTGAAGCACTACGGCAATCTCGTGTTCAAGACACTCGGGTATCTTAAGCAACTGCCGGCCGGACCGGAGCGCGACGCACTCGCTGAGACTCTCGCTAACCAGATGAAGCGCGACGTCGCGATGTACGGAAGCGCCAACCCCGACGACGACCGCATACTCTCTGACATCACGAAATTCACCGACGGAGCCATCCAGCTTGACCCTAACGACGTCAAGCTCGTAAAAATCACCGCCGCCAAGAAGAACGACAACAACGGCGGCAAGAAGAAAAAGAAGAAGTAAGGAGCATCTTGACGTGGCCGCCATCCGCAGCTAAGTGCGCCGCCATCCGCAGCCAACTGCACAGCCATCCGCAGCCAACTGCACAGCCATCCACAGCTAAGTGCGCCGCCATCCGCTGCGAATCATAGTTCGCATAAATACATCGATTCTATTTTCTAATATTTTCTTTGTGATTTATTCGCTCGGCACGCTATGCCCTGACGCTCCATAATACACGCCATTAACATCGTTAGCCCACACTATTCAGATCTCGACAGCATTCTGAACACCATCCCTTTGGGGCTGGGGGGCTGTCTCTTCTGATTGCACTCACCACCCATCATCCACCACCTCAACGCCTATGGACACATTCATCATTGAAGGAGGCCACCCGCTAAGCGGTACCATCACTCCACAGGGAGCTAAGAACGAGACACTACAGGTGCTCTCGGCAACACTCCTTACCAGCGAACCCGTACGCATCAGCAACGTCCCTGACATCCTCGATGTCAACAATCTCATACGCCTGCTGACAGACATCGGAGTGCGCGTTACCAAGCACTCGCGCAACGACTACACCTTCCAGGCCGACCATCTCAATCTCGACTACCTCGAGAGCGACGAGTTCGTGCGGGAGTGTGCGGCACTACGCGGATCGGTACTCACCATAGGTCCGCTCCTCGGACGATGCGGAAAGGCAACCGTGGCGCAGCCCGGCGGAGACAAGATAGGACGCCGTCGACTGGACACTCACTTCCTCGGATTCAAGAAGTTGGGTGCTACCTTCGAGCATGTCAACGGACGTAACGTCTATGAGCTGCGCGGAGACAACCTCCGAGGATGCTATATGCTTCTCGACGAAGCATCTGTCACAGGTACGGCAAACATCATCATGGCTGCCGTAATGGCAGATGGCGAGACGACAATATATAACGCCGCCTGTGAGCCTTACCTCCAGCAGCTGTGCAAGATGCTCAACAATATGGGCGCGAAGATTACCGGCATAGGCAGCAATCTGCTGCATATCACCGGTGTGAAAGAGCTGCATGGCTGCGAGCATCGCGTCTTGCCGGACATGATTGAGGTGGGATCGTTCATCGGAATGGCTGCCATGGTGGGCAACGGAATACAGATAAAGGATGTCTCGATAGAGAATCTCGGACTCATACCCGATGCCTTCCGACGCCTCGGCATAGAGGTGATAGAGATGGGCGACGACCTCTTCATACCACGACAGGAAACCTTCACCGTCGACTCTTTCATGGACGGCACAATCATGACGCTTGCCGACGCACCATGGCCGGGACTCACACCGGACCTCCTCTCTGTACTCCTCGTAGTTGCAACGCAGGCCAACGGCTCCGTGCTCTTCCACCAGAAGATGTTCGAGTCAAGGCTATTCTTCGTCGATAAGCTTATCGATATGGGTGCGCAGATTATCCTCTGCGACCCGCATCGTGCCGTCGTCGTAGGACTGAACCACATGAAGCAGCTCCGCGCCGGACGCATGACGTCGCCCGATATCCGTGCCGGCATCGCCCTGCTCATAGCCGCACTATCGGCAGAAGGCACCTCGAAGATTGCCAATATCGCACAGATTGACCGCGGATATCAGGACATCGAGCAGCGACTTAACGCCCTTGGAGCAAAGATAACAAGACAATGATAGACGACGAAGTATATAAGATAGGACGCATAGGCAAGCCGCACGGCATAAAAGGTGAGGTGCAGCTGCAGGTCGATGACGATGTTTTCGACCGCGTGGACGCTGAATATCTCTTCCTGAAAGTTGACGGATTGCTCGTCCCCTTCTACATGGAGGAGTATCGCTTCAAGAGCGATGAGATAGCACTCGTGAAGTTCTGCGACATCGATACGCAGGAACGTGCACGCGAGTTGACAGGGTGCGACGTATTCTTCCCGCGCAGCCTCGCCGATGCGGAGGAGCATGACCTCACCTACGCGGAACTCGTCGGATACTCCGTATGTGACCATATATATAATAAGGTAATAGGAACCATCGTCGCTATCGATGATTCTACGGACAACATCCTCTTCGAACTGGACAACGATCTGCTCCTACCCGCACCCGACGACCTTATCGTCGAGATAGACACCGACAACAAACAGATAACCATGCAGCTCCCGGAGGGCATCCTCGAGCTATAGCTTCTGAAGTAAGAGTGTGGCTTTTCACTTGTCACTACCTTACTTGTCACTTCCTTACTTGAATGTGAAGATTATTTAGAATAACTGGATATGGAAAAGAAAAATATATGCATTCTCGGCTCTACCGGCTCCATAGGCACACAGACTCTGGAGGTCATCGCAGAGCATAGCGACAGATATGAGGTGTATGCCCTCACTGCATACAACCAGGTGGAACTGCTTGCCGAGCAGGCACATAAGTTCAATCCCGCTGCCGTCGTTATTGCCAACGAGCAGCACTACGACCGACTGTGCTCGCTGCTCAGCGACCGACAGGACATCAAGGTGTATGCCGGAGCACAGGCGTTGGAGGAAATCGTTGAGGCAGAACCTATCGACATGGTCGTCACGGCAATGGTGGGCTTCGCCGGATTGAAGCCTACCGTGCGTGCCATACGTGCCCATAAGAAGATCTGTCTGGCAAATAAGGAGACGCTCGTCGTAGCAGGCGAGATCATCATGCGCATGGCACAGGAGTGCCATTGCCCTATACTGCCCGTGGATTCTGAACATTCGGCAATCTTCCAGAGCCTCGTCGGCGATGCCGACTCAGAGATAGAGAAGATTCTGCTCACGGCAAGCGGCGGACCGTTCCGCAACCATACGCTTGAGCAGATGCGTTCGGTGACGGCGGCAGATGCGCTGAAGCATCCGACGTGGGAGATGGGCGCGAAGATCACTATCGACTCAGCGTCGATGATGAACAAGGGCTTCGAGGTCATCGAGGCACGTTGGCTCTTCGGCGTTCCGGCAGAGAAGATACAGGTGCTGGTACACCCGCAGTCTATCGTTCATAGCGCCGTGCAGTATGTTGACGGTTCGGTGAAGGCACAGCTTGGTGTCCCTGACATGCGCCTGCCGATACAATACGCGATGTCGTTCCCTGAGCGTCTGCCACTATCCGGCGAGAGGCTCGATCTCTTCAAGCACCGCCTTGAGTTCTTTGAGCCGGATATGGAGAAGTTCCGTTGCCTCGCCATGGCTTACGAGTCGCTCCGCCAGGGTGGCAATATGCCATGTATCGTCAATGCCGCCAACGAGATTGTCAACGACGCTTTCCGCCATGACAAGTGCGGATTCCTGCAGATGGGCGACGTCATCGCAGAGACAATGCAGCGGGCATCGTTCATGAAGGCACCGTCGCTTGATGACCTCCTCGCCACGGATGCCGAGGCACGGCGCATCGCACAGGAGCTGTTGGCATAACTATTATTACCAATTAATAAGCATAAACAACTCAAATATCCTTATTGTGACTACCCCTTCACACCCGAAACAGATAGTATGGAACAATTCTTAATTCGCGCATTGCAGTTCATTCTTGCAATAACAATCCTCGTGGCACTACACGAGGGCGGACACTTCTTCTTCGCAAAGCTCTTCAAGACGCGTGTGTCACGCTTCTATGTCTTTGCCAACTACAAATTCCACCTGTGGAGCTCATACGACAACTGGTGGCGTAGGCTTATCGGAAAACCTCTCGTCACCGAGCGCGGTGAGGACGGCAACAAACTCTATAACGAGGAGGCTGGCACGGAGTATGGCATCGGCTGGCTGCCTATCGGTGGCTACTGCCAGATTGATGGTATGGTTGACGAGACACAATCTGCTGAGGATCTGGCAAAGAAACCGGTGCAACCGTGGGAGTTCCGCTCTAAGAAGGCATATCAGCGTCTGCTTATTATGGCGGGCGGTGTGATGGTAAACTTCTTCCTCGCGCTATTCATCTACGCTGCGGTATTCTACGCCTGGGGCGAAGACTACGTAGAACTGAAGAACATGACGATGGGCATGAAGTTCAACGCTGATGCCAAAGCGCTCGGCTTCAAGGATGGAGATATCCTCTTAGGCACAGAGAACGGCGACTTCCGTGAGTTCTCAGCGGATGTCTTCCGTGATATGACCTCTGCCCACGAGGCATACATCATGCGTGGCGGTAAGAAGATGACGATAGCCCTGCCAGGGGATCTCAACTTGCTGAACATGTTGAAGGCGGAGCCAGTCTTCGCCCGTCCGCTCGTCCCTTGTGATATCGACAGCGTCCAACCGGGATCGCCTGCCGCTGCCGCTGGCATTGAGCGGGGCAGCCGCATAGTGGCGCTCAACGGCAAGCCGATAGACTCCTGGAATGAATATACCCACCAGATGAGTATCCTTGCTGACCGGATGACGGAGGCGCGCACACCTGCTGACAGCCTGAAGCTGCGCACGGTGACTGCCGTCGTGCATTCGAAGGCAGCATCAGACACGGTCAAGCTCGTGCTCACTCCTGACCTCCTGATGGGCGTTACGCAGACGAGTTATCTCGACTATTATAAGCCTACGCACAAGAGCTACAGCTTCTTGTCAAGCATTCCGGCAGGCATCAACTACGGACTTGATGTCCTCGGCGGTTACGTCAGCGACCTGAAGTATGTCTTCTCGTCAGAAGGCGCAAAGTCGTTGGGTGGCTTTGGTGCCATCGGCTCGATGTTCCCGCCACACTGGGACTGGCTGATGTTCTGGAAGATGACAGCATTCCTGTCTATCATCCTTGCCTTCATGAACATCATTCCGATACCAGGTCTTGACGGAGGCCATATCCTCATGCTCCTTGTTGAGGCCATAACGCGCAGGACTCCGTCGCTGAAGTTCCAGCAGGTGGCACAGAATATCGGTATGGGTTTGCTCCTTCTGCTGATGGTAGTGGCCAACCTTAACGATATACTTCGGTGGCTAGGGCTGATGTAAAGGCTCCTAAACACTAAGGGAAGGGCTCTAACCAAACATAGCTATTACATGGTAGAAACATCGCCATTACATGGTAGAAACATCGCTATTACATGGTAGAAACATCGCTATTACATGGTAGAAATAAATGCCGGCCTATGAATCGAATGGTTCATAGGCCGGCATTTTTGTGCTGAAATGTAAGTGCCGACATTGCAAGTAATAGTGCCTTGTGGTGCGATAGATCGCGTTTTGTGGTGCGATAGATCGCGTTTTGTGGTGCGATAGATCGCGTTTTGAGGTGCGATAGATCGCGTTTTGTGGTGCGATAGATCGCGTTTAGAGGTGCGATAGATCGCGTTTAGTGGTGCGATAGATCGCGTTTAGAGGTGCGATAGATCGCGTTTAGAGGTGCGATAGGGTGTGCCTTGTGGTGCGATAGATCGCGTTTAGTGGTGCGATGGGGCGGGGCTTGCGATGTGATAGGGTGTGAACGGCAGGGTGACAGGCTAAAACTCGAGGTGCTTGCTGCGTAGAGCCTTCTCGTCGATGGCACGCTGCAGGGAGTGCAACGAGTGTACATCGCTGCCTTGGTAGGCGTAGAAGTCGTTCTCGAGGATATATTCTGCGCGCTGCTTTACCTCCTTGCCGTACGCTCCGACGAGTGAGGGTAGGTTGAGTTGGAATAGTACTCCCTGCGAGTGCAGGCTGTCATACTGCTCGTAGTCCATATAGTGGTAACGCTCAGGGTGTGCCAATACGGGGTAATATCCTGCCGCCTTGATGTCCTTGAGAATGCTCATGAACTTCACCGGCGGCTGCACGTAGGATGTCTCTACGAGCAGCTGGTTGCCGTTGTCGCCGTAAGGCATGACGTCACCGTCGGCCAATCGCTTTGTGAACAGGGAGTCAATCATGTTCTCTGCGGCGAGGCGGAGCTCGATTTTTCCCTTTGCTCCGGCATCGCCGAAGTTCAGACCTTCGCCGTAGTAGGCATCGGTGAGATGGCGGAATCGATGTCTCAGATGTTCTGTCTCGTTTGGACAGTCCTCCATGATGTGTGGTGTTAGCCACACCTTCTCTACTCCTAACTCTTCGTAAAGTGCCAGGATGGCGAGCGACTCGCGTGTGTGCTGTATGCCGTCGTCAACTCCTGGGAGTATGTGTGAGTGGCAATCTGTCCAGCCGTTGAATACGCCTGTCTCGCGGAGTGAGTATTTCTTATTGAATGGCCACATGTGAATGGATGGTTGAGTGAATCTTGAGTGCGTGGCGGTGAATTCTCGGAGAATCATTCTCCGAAAGTGGGACGGCAGCGCGGTGAATGCTGATAGAACGTTAGTCCTTACTGAAACCCTTGCTGTAGCCCTCGCTATAGCCGCTTGAGTAGCCGGAGCCGTAGTATCCGTAGCCACCATATCCGTAGCCATAGCCATATCCGTAGCGGTATCCGTAGCGGCGGTATCCATATCGAGAGTTTGCTGTCAGCGTGCCGTTGAGTATGAGACCCATGTTGTTGAACTTATGATCGGTGTAGTATTCCTCTATGATATTGAGGAACTCCAGCTCCATAAGTCCTACACGTACGACGAAGAGTGTGATGTCAGCATACTTTGCGATGATAGACGTATCGGCTACGATCTCCACTGGCGGACAGTCGAAGAAGATATAGTCGAACTCCTCACGCAGCTCCTTTACGAGCTCAGCGAACTTGTCGTAAGCGAGGAGCTCAGCCGGGTTCGGCGGGAGAGTACCTACCGGCAGGACGTAAAGATGGTCGCTGCCTTCTGCTTTTACAAGGATGTCATGCCAGTCATCGACGTTTCCGTTGATATAATCTGAGATACCCTTCTTAGGTTTATCGACGAATGCAGAGAGGTTACGACGACGGAGGTCAAGGTCGACCGCAACTACCTTCTTCTTTTTCAACGACATACACAGCGCGAGGTTGTAAGATATGAAGGTCTTTCCAGAGCCTGGGTTTGCCGATGTTGTCATGATGACTTTGTGGTCTTTGTTCTGTCCGATGACAAACTCCAGGTTGGTGCGGAGCACGCGGTAAGCCTCGTTGATGACGTTACGTGAGCCGTGCTTTACAACGATTCTGTTTCCGGTATGCAGCTTATCCTTTGTCTTGACCTTCTTACCACGTCGACGTCTGTAGTTATCCACGAGGTCGTCAATCTTCTCTGCTGCCTTCTTGAACAGAGATTTCTTCTCCTCGTCCTTGAAGTGCATGAACGGCAGTTCGCCCACGAACGGCACGGTCATCTTCTCGATGTCTCGGCGTCCGCGCACCTTTGTGTTCATCCATTCTCGTAGAACGATGATGGCGAGTGGCAGCAGCAGACCAATGGCGAGCGCGATGAGGTGTACCTTCTTGACGTCAGGTGTTGACTGATACTTAGAGCCTCCGGCCGGCTGTAGCACACGAGTGTTGTATGCCGCGAATGCTTTGTTCAGCTCGTTCTGCTCGCGTGTCTGTAGGAGGTATGTGTACAGCTGCTCCTTGATGTTGCGTCGACGCTCGATATCCACGAAGAGTTTCTGGTTTGTCGGCGTGGCATCAATCTGCGCGTTGTTAAGACGGTTGTTGGCAGAGAGGATGCGTGACTGTGTGCTTAGAATTCCGATGTGGTTGTCTATTGTGACGAGAATGCCGTGTCGCAATACCGCTAGCTGCTTGTCGATGTCCACGACGAGTGGGTTAGTGTCGCTTGTTCCTGAGCTGAGCGTACCACGTTCCGCAACTCGCTGGTTGTACTCGAGGATTTGTGTTGCGAGGTTCGGGTTGTTGATTCCCGCGCTTGACGGCAGTGTCTGGTTGACATCCTTCATTCCTGCAATCTGTCCTCTGAGATAGCGTGCCATCTGCATCTCGTTGTTCAGCTGCTGCCCCTGTGCCTCGAACTCCATGGATCGAGCCTTGTATGTAGAGCCCTCCTCTTTGTAGTCGAGAGTATGACGTGATACTTTGAAGTTGGTCATCTCTGACTCTACATCTCCGAGTTCACGCTCAATCTCCTTTAGACGTCCCTTAATGAACTCATTCGTCGTGACGAGCACCTGGTTACGGTTCTCCATCCATTGCTCGTTGTATATGGCTATGAGAGTGTTTAGGACGTCATCCGCACGCTCAATGTTGACGTCCTGGAAGAGTAGGTCAATGACGGTGCTCTCTTCGTTGGTGTTCTGCACATCGAGTTTTCCGAGATAGCTTGCTGACGCGTCAGCCATAGACTTATGTATGACAGTGATGTCGTCGTCTGGGTTGCTGTTGTGTGCGCCTGTCTTGTTGACTGTGATGGTTCCGAGTGGGGACTCAATCTTCTGTCCCGGCTTCACTGTGATCTCTATCTCACCGTCTCCTGTTCCCGATTTCTTGTCGAACTTCAGCGTGACCGTCTTGTCCTTATTCTCCTTCATGCGGAACTGAACGTTCTGATTCTGGATGCTTGGCATCTCTACTGTGTATGCGAGGCTTGCTCCATAGAGAGTGGTGTTTCGCAGACGTCCCTGCACCTGATAGTCGAAATCGAGGTGCAGTCTCTCTACGACCTTTGTCATGAGTGATGGCTTCTTGAGTGCAATCATCTCGTTGTTGAGCGACGTAGAGGTAGGAGTTCGTCCGGAGCGATATTTCGAGAAGACGTTGTCGAGCTCCTTTCCGCTTGCGTCGTCTTTGACAACGATGGAGCAGCTGCGTGTATATACCGGTGGCGTCATGCGCAGATAGATGAGTGCTATGCCTATGCAGACTGCGAGACTGATGACAAACCAGTACCAGTTGCTGATGCACAATCCGAGTATATCGGTGATGTTGAGGCTGTTGTTTTCCTCCGCCTTGCGCAGCGCTTCCTTCTGTTTCTTGGTGAGTTTTGTTGTTGCCATAGTGGTATGGTGTATTTACTACTTGAAGAGGTTGATGATAGAGTAGATTGTCATGCCAAGGCTTGCGAGTCCGGTCCAGAATCCCCATGTCTGGAAGAGGTTGCCGTTGACGGTGGAGTTACGCTTGATTTTGTCGTTTGGCTCGATGTACACGATGTCGTTCTGGTGTACGTAGTAAGCCGGTGAGCTATAGACATTCTCCATTCGTGTGAGGTCAATCTCGTACTGGCTTCGTACCCCGCCTTCCTCGCGTATAACGAGAACGTTCTTTCTGAGGCCGTTGATGTCGAGGTCACCGATTTCACCGAGCAGTTCGAAGAAAGTCATCTTGTCCTTGTCGATGTTAATGCGTCGTCCTCCGCCTTCACCGAGTACGGTCACGAAGAGGCCTGTGTATTCCACCTTTACGATAGCGTCGTCAACGAGGTTGCTCTCTCTGAGTCGTCGTGTGAAATAGTCAGTGAGCTCCTGACGGTCCTTACCAGCGACGAGAACTTTGCCGAGCACGGGGAAGTCAATCTCTCCTCGGTCGTCGACGAGGTATCCCTGTCGGTTGTTGTTGCTGGTGTTGTTATACTGCGCATTGATGTCTCCGGAGATATTGAACTGCTTGGAGAGGTTCTCGTTGCGTGACTTTACGTAGATGCTGATGCGGTCTCCCGGCTGCACCTTGAAAGGAGTAGAGTTGGCCGGTGCTATCTGCTCTGTAGCTCCCGGACGTCTGTCCTGGAAGTAAGCGATATCCTTTGGCGTGGAGCATGCAGCCATGACAGCCATGAGGATGAATGCATAGACGAAATTCTTCATATTTGTTGTCTTTCTTTTTATTAACATTGTTTCTACGCTTATGCTAATAGCTTGCGTACGATGGCAGATATCTTGCCACCCTCGGCCTTGCCTGCCATCTGCTTGGAAGCAATGCCCATGACCTTGCCCATCTCCTTCATGCTTGTGGCACCGACCTGAGCGATGATGTCCTTCACGGCAGCTTCTATCTCCTCATCTGTGAGAGGCTTCGGCAGATACTCTTCGATGACGCTGACCTGAGCCATCTCTTCGTCGGCGAGGTCCTGACGGTTCTGCTGCGTGTAGGTAGCAGCCGACTCCTTGCCCTGCTTAGCGAGCTTCTGCAGAATCTTCATAGCGTCAGCGTCGCTGAGCTCGTCGCCGGCTCCCGGAGCCGTCTTTGCCTCCAGGAAAACCTTCTTTATGTTACGTAATGTCTCGAGGCGCACCTTGTCGCGTGCCTTCATTGCCTCCTTAATGTCGTTTGAAATCTGATCGAATAACATACTTATACCTTATTTTATTATATTTTTGTGCAAAAGTACAAAGAAGTTTTCACTTGTGCAAGTTTTATTAACACAAATATTTGGTTGGTATTGATATTTTTTGTAATTTTGCAGCATTAATGAACAAAAATCAACTAAAACGGTAAAGAAATGAAGGTATTCAGAACACTTTTTGTTGCTCTTGCCATGGTCTTTGGCATCAGCACCCCTAATGCAGACGAGGGCGATCACGCCGTAGGTTTTAACTTTGGCTATGCCGTTGGCGACTACCACATGAGCAACTTCGGTATAGGTCTGAAGTATAGCTATCAGCTTTCTGACAACCTGCGCGTTCAGCCAAGCTTCATGTACTATTTCGACAACGAGAAGTTTGCCATGAAGGATGCCAGCGTCGATGTCCACTATCTGTTCAATCTGCAGGACGACGCCATGCACATCTATCCTATCTTCGGTGCGTCGAACATCTTCGGTGCCGAGCGCGAATATACGATGAAGAAGGGCGAGGAGGCCGGTATGGACAAGGATAAGTACTACTATGACAATGATGACAATCCTGTCCATAAGAAGGATAAGTTCACCCGCATCGCCTTCAACCTCGGTATGGGCTACCAGTATGATATCACTGATGACTTCGGTCTTGTCGTTGAGGCCAAGTATAAGATAGCCAAGTCATTCGGCCACTTCTATCTTGCTGCCGGATGCGTAATTACGTTTTAGAAGCCCCCTAACCCCCAAAGGGGGAATTTTGTAGAATGCCTTGCGCGGCATGGATTGAAAACGGACAAAAGGAGATAACTACTGGCAGTTTAGCCGGTGGCTATCTCCTTTTTGTTTGTATTGAGTAATGGGCTTACTTGTATTGAGTAATGATGCCAGTTGTATTGAGTAATGATGCCGTTGGTATTGAGTAATGACGTCACTTGTATTGGGTAAGAATAAAAAATGGCCATTTTTTCGAGAAAAATGGCCAAAAATCTTGGAAAAATGGCCAAAAATTTCAGAAAAATGGCCATTTTTTATTGTTGGTAGTATTGGAGGGGGCGATTGTTGGTATTGAATGAGGGGATTGGTAGTATTGAATGAGATGCGTGGCGGTATTGAATGAGGGCATAAATGGTGGCAACAGACATGCGGACAGTGAGCGCATTCTCGGAGATAGAATCTCCGAGAGTGGGACCATGGTGCCCCGAGAGTGGGACTGTTTGTGCCCCGAGAGTGGGGCTGTTGGTGCCCCGAGAGTGGGGCCGTGGGTGCCCCGAGAGTGGGGCCGTGGGTGCCGATGGCAGCGTCTATGCCTCTTTGAGGAGCTCGAGATATACGTCGAGGGCATGGCAAATCTCAGAGATGCGGATGAACTCATCTGCCGAATGCGAGCGCGACGACTCACCCGGGCCGAGCTTGAACGATGGCCACGGCATGAGCGCCTGGTCGGAGAGCGTCGGCGACCCGAACGGTGTCATGCCCATACTGATACATTTCCGGATGAGTGGGTGGTCGATATCGATGTGCGAAGAGCGCAGATGGAACGACCTCGCCGTTATCTCTGAGTGCACATTTTTGCCGATTTCATCGAAGATTTCTTCGTTTGTGTAGTGCTCGTTGGAGCGTATGTCGATGACCATTCGGCACTCGTCAGGCACTACGTTGTGCTGTGTGCCGCTGTTGATGACTGTCAGCTGCATCTTCGTCGGACCGAGGAGGTCGGAGACCTTGCTGAACCGGTGGTTGCGAATCCATACCATATCGTCGAGCGCCTCATAGATGGCGTTGACGCCCTCGTTGCGTGCTGCATGTCCCGACTTACCGTGGCTCACCATGTCTATCACCATGAGACCCTTCTCAGCGATGGCTGGCTGCATGCCTGTCGGCTCTCCGACGATGGCAACGAGGCGTCCCTCGGCAATCATCCTGTCAGCATCGAAGCCCGGAATGAGCCGCGGCAGCTCTGGTATAATCTTCCGGATGCCGTTCACTCCGCTCACCTCCTCTTCGCAGGAGGCGAGGTATAGAAGCTGGCATGAGGGCCCCCCTCCAGATACTTGGGGCCCTCCTCCCCGGCCCTCCCCCATAGGGGAGGGAGTAGTATGCTGTTCAAATGGAGTGCTGTTGCTCTTGTCCGCGTTAGGAATGCCATTTCCAATGGTAATCACTTCCTCCCCTATGGGGGAGGACTGAGGAGGGGGGCACAGCATCCTATACACCTGCAGCAGCGTGACGAGCCCTCCTCCGCAGTCGTTGGAGCCTATGCCGTATAGCGTGTCTCCCTCGATGGCAGCGTCGTTAGGGTTGCGTGTCCATGTCGCTACGGGGCGTACGGTGTCGATATGCGCATTTAGCAGAATGGTCGGTCGCTCCGGATCGTAGCCCGGCGGCACGAGGAGGAGGTTGTTGCCACAGCGTAGCGGCTGCAGATTATGACTGAGCATCCATTGCTCCATGATGTCTGCGGCAGCCGTCTCGTCGCGGCTGATGCGTGGCGTCCGTATCAGCTGCTGCAGTAGGCTGATGGCGTCGTCGATGTATTGTTGTTTGTCTGTCATTGTTGAAAAATGGAAGACTCTCCCCGAAGCACTCTGTCTGGAGGGTGAACTGTATGGGCAGAGAATATTGGCAAAATGTGTGATATTTTGTGCAAAGTTACTCATCTTTTAGCGTTCAGACAAGAAAAATGGACTAATTTTCACGAAAAAACGTGATATTTCTTTGCAGATTGCGGAAAAATGTGTAACTTTGCACTATTAATATAAATATAAATAGGTATGCAGACAAACAGTCATCTCTCGGTCCTCGTGCACGATCAGGCCAAGATTTACGGCAAGCGCGAGGCATTGGTGTATAAAGACTTCGGCGGCAAGCAGTGGAAGAGCGTCTCCTGGTTGCAGTTCGACGAACAGGTGCGACGTGTCTCTATGGCTCTGCTGCGCCTCGGCGTGCAGGTTCAGGAGAAGGTTGCCATCTTCTCGCAGAATACCCTGCAGTATGTCTATACCGACTTCGGCGCGTGGGGCGTGAGGGCATGCACCGTGCCGTTCTATGCCACGACGAGCGAAGAGCAGATACAGTTCATGGTCAACGATGCGCAGATACGCTTCGTCTTCTGCGGCGAGCAGGAGCAGTATGACAAGGCACGCCGTGTGCAGCACCTGTGTCCTACGCTCGAGAAGCTCATTGTCTATGACCGTGGCGTGCGCATATCCACCCACGATCCGTCGTCAATATACTTTGACGACTTTATCAAAATGGGTGACGAACCGGCAGCCGCAGCACCTTCAGACGGCACACAGACTACGGGCAATGGCCCTCAGCCGTCGCTTGAGCAGGAGTATGCCGAGCGCCAGGCCGCCCAGAACTGGGACGACCTCACCTGCATCCTCTATACCTCAGGCACTACGGGCACGTCGAAAGGCGTGATGTTGTCGCAGGGACAGTTCCATGCCGCCTTTGCCGACAACCATAAAGGTCTCCAGCTGTCGCCTAAGGACCGCATCCTCAACTTCCTGCCGTTCACCCACATCTTCGAGAAAGGTTGGGCTCTGGTCTGCCTTACCGAGGGTTGCACGCTGATAATAAACACCGACCCGCATGAGGTGCAGGACGCCATGCGCGAGACCCATCCGACGTGCATGTCTGCCGTGCCGCGATTCTGGGAGAAGGTCTATGCCGGCGTCCAGGCTAAGATCGACGCCTCCGGCAGCGTGCAGCAGTCGCTCTTCAAGCGTGCCCTCAGCGTCGGCAAGAAATACAATATCGACTATCTCAGCAAGGGAAAACGCCCACCGATGACTCTGCAGCTCGAGTATAAGCTTATGGACAAGATGGTGCTGTCGCTCGTGAAGAAACAGCTCGGACTGGAGAAGGCGCACTTCTTCCCTACCGCCGGCTCCTTCGTATCGCCAAAGGTAGAGGAGTTTGTACACTCCATCGGTATCTTCATGATGGTGGGCTACGGCCTCACGGAGTCGCTCGCCACCGTCAGCAACGATAATGTCGACAAGCCATACACCATCGGCAGCATCGGCCGTCCGATAGAGAGCATCAGCATCCGCTTCTCTGATGAGGGCGAGATACTGCTCAAAGGCCCGACCATCACACAGGGATACTACAACCGCCCAGACCTTAATGCCCAGGCGTTTACCTCCGACGGATATTTCCGCACGGGCGATGTGGGCTACATGAAGGATGGCGAGCTGTACATCACCGAGCGCATCAAGGACCTCTACAAGACGAGCAACGGCAAATATATCGCTCCGCAGATGGTGGAGTCGAAGATTCTCGTGGACAAGTATGTGGAGCAGATTGCCGTCATTGCCGATCAGCGGAAGTTCGTCTCTGCACTCATTGTGCCTAACTATCAGCTCCTTGAGCAATGGGCACACGACCAGGGCCTGCGCTTCAGCAATACCGAGGAGCTCTGCGCCGACAGCCGTGTCAACGCCATGATAGCTGACCGTATCGACACGTTGCAGCAGACCCTGGCGAACTATGAGAAGATAAAGCGCTTCACACTCATGCCGCATCACTTCTCGCTTGACAACGGCGAGATAACCAATACGCTGAAAATCAAGCGCAATGTGCTTAACAAGCACTATGCCGATGTGATTGAAAAGATGTATAAGGAGTAGAAAATGGCGTTTAGCCAGCATCCATGCAATATAATAATAAAGGTATATGCAAGCAGTAAGTTTTAATAATGCGCAGATACATGCGCTCAATATGATGTCGCATATAAAGACAGAGCAGACTCTGCTTCGCCTGAAGCAGCAGATAGCTGACTTCTGTGCGAAACTCATTGATGAGCAGATGGATGAGCTATGGGAGTCCGGACAGTGGAATGAAGAAAAACTGCAGGAGCTGCGCAATAGCCATAAACGTACAGCATACAAATGAGAAGCAATCGACCGGTGGTAATTGATACCAATTGCCTGCTGCAGATGTTGTCCCGCAGAAGCCCATATCGTCCGATATGGGACGCATTCTTGGGGCGCAGGTTCATATTGTGTGTCTCTAACGAAATACTCGATGAATATCAGGAGATAATAGAGCAAGAGACAACAGCTCAGATAGCTGAAAACGTCGTTATGCTCCTTATGAATAGCCAGAATGTAACGTATGTCGAGCCGCATTTCCGCTTAGGGCTTATTACTGCTGATCCTGATGATAACAAATTTGTGGATTGTGCCTTTGCCGGTGGCGCCGATTTCATCGTCAGCGAGGATTCACACTTTAAGGTATTGGCAAGAACGCCATTCCCGATGTTTAATGTCCTGACGATGGATGAATTCTTAACGAAACTCAATAACGAATGATAACACTCGACCAATTAAAAGATATACAAGACCGTGCGGATGCACTCTACCGATACCTCGACATCGAGAAGAAACAGGTGGAGTATGAAGAGGAAGACCTCCGTACACAGGCGCCCGACTTCTGGGACGACCCTGTGCGTGCCCGTGAGCAGATGAAGCTCGTCAAGGGCATAAAGAAATGGATTGACGGATATAACGAGGTGCGCACCGCCGCTGATGAGCTGCAGCTGTCGTTTGATTTCTATAAGGATGAGCTCGTCACCGAGGAGGAGGTCGATGCCGCCTATGCCCGTGCCATAAAGGCCATCGACGACCTCGAGCTGCGCAATATGCTGCGGCAGGAGGAAGACCCGATGGACTGTGTGCTGAAAATCAATTCCGGAGCCGGCGGCACCGAGGCGCAGGACTGGGCAGAGATGCTTATGCGCATGTATCAGCGATGGGCAGAGAAGGGCGGATACAAAGTCACCATCACCGACCTCCAGGAGGGCGACGAGGCAGGCATAAAGTCCGTGACGATGACCATCGAGGAGGGCGAGTATGCCTATGGCTTCCTGAAGTCGGAGAACGGCGTACACCGTCTGGTGCGTGTCTCGCCGTACAACGCCCAGGGCAAGCGCATGACGTCGTTTGCATCGGTCTTCGTATCGCCACTCATCGACGACACCATCGAGGTGTATGTCGATCCGGCACGTGTCAGCTGGGATACCTTCCGGTCCAGCGGCGCCGGCGGACAGAATGTCAACAAGGTGGAGACCGGAGTGCGTATCCGCTACCAGTATGTTGACCCCGACACGGGCGAGGAAGAGGAGATACTCATCGCCAATACCGAGAGCCGTAAGCAGCAGCAGAACCGCGAGAACGCCATGCGCCTGCTCAAATCACAGCTCTACGACCGTGCCATGAAGAAGCGCATGGAGGCACAGGCAGCCATCGAAGCCAGCAAGCTGAAGATAGAGTGGGGCTCGCAGATACGCTCCTATGTCTTCGACGACCGACGCGTGAAAGACCATCGCACCAACTACCAGACCACCGATGTCGATGCCGTCATGGACGGTAAGCTCGACGGTTTCATAAAGGCATACCTCATGGAGTTTGCCGCCAACGATGCGAAGTAGCGCAAATGGCTACAGGACAATCACTCACAGACAACAATAATAATAACAAACTATAACTAAACACAACAACAACTATGTCACAGAACAAAGCAAAAAGAGATGCTAACCGTGCCCGTCGCGAGGCACGCGAAGAGCAGGAAGGCAAGAAGGTAGTAAACATCATCTTCGGTGTTCTCATCGTTCTCGCCATTGCGTTCCTCGTTTACTTCACCATGATGATGGGCTAATGAGCGGACTGGAGATAGAACGCAAGTTCCTCGTGAAGAAGGCTGGCGCGCCATGGCGCGACCAAGCCTTCTCCTCCAGGAATATCATGCAGGGCTATATGGCCTGCGACGGTGCCACCGTGCGTGTCCGCATCAGCGATACGCAGGCATTCCTCACCATCAAGAGCCCATCGCTCGACGGAGGGCTCTCACGCTATGAGTTTGAGAAGGAGATATCCCCCATGGAGGCCATGCAGCTCATGCGGCTCTGCCGTGGCGGGCAGATAGACAAGACACGCTATCTCGTCAGGTGTGGCACGCATACCTTCGAGGTGGACGAGTTCCATGGTGCCAACGATGGTCTCGTATTCGCTGAGGTGGAGCTCGCATCACCCGACGAGCCATTCTCATGCCCCGACTTCATCGGACCCGAGGTTACGGGCAACAAGCACTTCTACAACAAGCGCCTCCTCACCGACCCATACTCCAACTGGAGCAATGAGATTCCCGAAGAATACCGATAGTTCTAAGTGAAGAACGAAGAGTGAAGAGTGAAGAATAAAGGCTACACTCCGCTTGTTTTGCGGATGCCAATATGATAGATGTAAATCTGATATTGTCACTGATTATCCATTTGACAATAGTAATCATAACTCTTAACTCTTAACTCATAACTCTTAACTTTATAATGTACGATATACAAGCAGTAAGAGCAGACTTCCCCATTCTCGCCCGCGAGGTGTACAAACGCCCGCTGGTGTACTTTGACAATGCCGCCACGACGCAGAAGCCGCGGTGCGTCGTCGAGGCTATGACCGATGAGTACTACAATGTCAACGCCAACGTACATCGAGGCGTACACTATCTCTCGCAGCAGGCCACCGACCTCCATGAGCAGGCCCGCGAGACCGTGCGACGCTTCATCAACGCCCGCTCGACGAGCGAGATTGTCTTCACACGCGGCACGACAGAGAGCGCCAATCTCATCGTGTCGTCCTTCTGCGATGAGTTCATGCACGAGGGCGACGAAGTCATTATCTCAACGATGGAGCACCACTCGAACATCGTGCCATGGCAGCTGCAGGCAGCAAAGAAGGGCATCGCCATCCGCGTCATACCCATGCACGACGACGGCACGCTCGATATGGACGCCTACCGTCAGCTCTTCACCGACCGCACACGTATCGTCAGCGTCACACATGTCAGCAATGTCCTAGGCACCGTCAATCCCGTCAACGACATCATCAGCATCGCCCACGAGCATGATGTGCCCGTGATGATCGACGGAGCACAGTCGACGCCGCACTTCAAGGTAGATGTCCAGCAGCTCGACTGTGAGTTCTTCACATTCTCCGGCCATAAGATCTACGGTCCCACCGGCATCGGAGTGCTCTACGGTAAGGAAGACTGGCTCGACCGCTTGCCGCCATATCAGGGCGGCGGCGAGATGATAGAGAGCGTCACTTTCGAGAAGACTGTCTTCGAACGTCTGCCGTTCAAGTTTGAGGCTGGCACGCCCGACTATGTCGCCACGCATGGCCTCGCCACGGCTCTCGATTATGTCTCCGCACTCGGCATGGACAATATCTCACGCCATGAGCAGGAGCTCACACGCTACGCCATGGAGCGTATGCAGCAGATTGACGGCATGCGCATCTTCGGTCTCAACCTCATCGACGGCCATCTCCCCGAAGGCACGGAGAAGGATGCCGTCATATCGTTCCAGGTGCGTGATATACACCACCTCGATATGGGCACACTCCTCGACCGGCTCGGCATCGCCATACGCACCGGCCACCATTGCGCACAGCCGCTGATGGAGCGCCTCGGCATCGCCGGTACGGCACGTGCCAGCTTCGCCCTGTATAATACCAAGGAAGAGATCGATGCCCTTGTCGCCGGCATAGAGCGCGTAGCTAAAATGTTCTAAAAGTCAGGAAGTCAAGAAGTCAGGAAGTCAGGTTCAACCTCTGCCCCCCCAAAACGGGGAATCGGTATAATATGCTTTGCTTGCAATGAAAAAGGTCATCACTAACACATCGCCCTTAGAGCATAAGGGACTGTTGCCCCACTACTACTCCGGACTCATCGAGGCTGGCTGCGATGAGGCAGGGCGCGGATGTCTTGCCGGCTCAGTATATGCCGCTGCTGTCATCCTACCGCCAGACTATCACAACGACGAGCTCAACGACTCCAAGCAGCTGTCAGAGAAGAAACGCTATCAGCTCCGCGAGCAGATAGAGCGCGATGCCATAGCATGGGCGGTGGGCATCGTCACACCTGAGGAGATTGACAAGATCAATATCCTGCGCGCATCGTTCCTAGCCATGCACCGTGCCATAGACCAGCTCACCACGCGTCCCGAGGCCCTCATCATCGATGGCAACCGCTTCACACCGTACTATCCTCTTTTGAGCACAGAGGGCACGGAGGTTTTAAACACAGAGAGCACAGAGGAGACAGAGGGCACAGAGGGTGTTGGCACAGAGGGTGTTAGACAGAGGGCAACGACGCCATTGCCACACACCTGCATCATCAAGGGCGATGGCAAATACCTCGCCATTGCGGCAGCGAGCATCCTCGCCAAGACCTACCGCGACGACTATATGAATGCCCTCGCCAAGGAATATCCACAGTACGACTGGCTCTCCAACAAAGGCTACCCTACAAAGAAACACCGCCAGGCCATACGCGACTATGGCACCACCCCATACCATCGCCTCAGCTACAACCTCCTCGGCACGCAGGAGCTGTCGCTTGACTTCAAGGACTAAGCAATTTGACAATTTGACAATTTGACAATTTGACAATTAGACAATTTACAATTTGACAATTAGAGTGACGAGTGACAAGTGACAAGTGACAAGTGACGAGTGGTAACCACTCCCCCCTAAAGGGGGGCTGGGGGGGTCTGTGGCAGGTCTGTGGCAGGTCTGTGGCAGGTCTGCGTCACCCCCTTACTTATCATTTCTAAATAATTCTGTACATTTACCTGACAAACCCTACTAAATGAAAGATCTCAACCTCCTGCCCGTGAGCATAGAGCGCATCCTTAGCCTCTGCCACGTGGACTACCATATCGACAACGACCTCGTCATCACCGACTTCAATAGCATTCCCTTCCCCGAGGACACCCGCCACATGGAGTGTATCTTCGTCGGACTATGCACTAGCGGTGAGGGACACTACAGCATAGGCACCGTAGGCCATCGTGTAAAGGCAAATGATGTCATCATCGTCGGTGACGGACAGATACTTGGCGACATACGCACCACCAAGGAGTTTGAGGGTCAGGCGCTCCTTATATCGCATGAGTTCCTGTATGATGTCATCCGTGATGTGCGTGATGTCAGCAATCTCTTCGTCTTCTCACGTGAGCACCCTATCTTCTCTCTGACAGACGAGGATGTCGAGATGTTCCGCCGCTACGTAGAGTTCCTGAAGTCGAAGGTCGCCGATGAGACACATGCCTTCCGTAAGGAAGTCACAGGCACGCTCCTCGCCTCGATGATCTACGACCTCTGCAATGCCACCAGCCAGGCACAGCAGCTGCACAGCCGGCAGACAAAGTCGCAGGAAGTCTTTGAGCACTTCATACAACTCGTGGAAGCCAACTTCCGGCATGAGCGCCGCATCAGCTGGTATGGCGAGCAGCTCGGCATATCGTCAAAGACACTCCTTGGCATCGTCAAGCGCGTCAGCAACCGCACGCCAAACGATTGGCTCGATATCTATACCACACTTGAGATACGCCTCATGCTCCGCCACACCACAAAGTCGATAGCGGAGATAGCAGAGGAGCTGCATTTCGGCACGCAGTCCTCCCTCGGCAAGTTCTTCAAGGAGCATGTCGGCATGTCGCCTACGGCATACAGGAAGTAAAGCCCATCTATATAATAAAGGT